>OHPQ01000454.1_pt1 | contig 19366 bp, 21 predicted proteins | sample 1577821 | NCBI WGS metagenome assembly OHPQ01 (sample SAMEA3879509, study PRJEB24766) | human gut metagenome | biome: human-associated habitat; feature: feces | place: USA | collected 1985/1987 | reverse complement strand
TGGAAAAGACCGCAAGGGTACCGGGCTTGGCCTTGCCATTGTAAAAGAGATCATCAACGCTCATAAGCAGAATATCAATGTGATCAGCACCGTAGGTGTTGGAACAGAATTTATCTTTACACTGGAAAAAGCAAAATATCCTGCACCGTCCCATTACCGTAAACGTGTGGTAAAAGGTTCGAGAACAGAAAAGAATCCCTATCACTGGACAGGAAGCAGCGTAACTGCTATTCTGAAACGTCAGGAGTACGTTGGCGACACTGTGAACTTTAAGACGTATCATACGAGTTTTAAAGATAAGCAGGTGCGTTATCGTGATGAAGAAAGCTTTACCATTATCCGTGATACACAGGAAGCTATTATCTCTCGTGAGGAATATGAAAAGGCAAAGAAACGTCGAAAATCAACCAAACGTGTGATTCAGACCAGAGAAAGACATCTGCTTGACGATATGATATTCTGCGAAGATTGCGGGAAAAAGATGTATCTAAACTTCCGCAAATACGCAGGCGGAAACTGCTATGTGTATATATGCGACAGTTATCGCAAAAAGAAAGGCTGCACTTCTCATTATGTACAGGAAACAGAAGTGATCGAATCCGTTCTTAACGCAGTACGCCAAATTTTTGATATGTATAAGATAGATAAGAACGAATGCAGGCGTACTCTTGTAAGGTGGATTTGTCGGAGAAATGAAACGAGAACCCGTGAAGTCAATGAACGTATTAAAGAAATCACAGACCGGCTGAATACGATCAATAAAACGGAACAGGCTCTTTTTGAGCAGAAACTGCAACAGGAAATTTCACAGGAAACCTTTACAAATATTACGGTAAGCATGAATGCCGAATCAGAATCACTCAGAACGGAATACGGTAAACTTCTGATTTTGCTCGACAGCTTCGATGACCAGAAAAAGAGTGTCACTCGTTTCTTAACAAAGGTAGGAATATTTGCCGACATGGAAATCACCAAAGATGACAGATACATTTTAGAGCAGCTTATTGAAAAGGTAACGATTCAGGAAATTGAAACAAAAATAAAGGTGCTTGTCCATTTCGTTGATATTGGCTTGATTTCAGTTGCTGCACTTTGATAACAAGTGCGACGATTCGGCGACAATCTCGTAATATCTATTGAAAAAAGTCCTCTTATGCGCTATTCTTAATAGGAAAGCGTACAGGAGGACTTATGTTTATGTATGATAAAATCACTGCTTTGTACTGTCGGTATTCACGAGATGACGGTCAGGAAACGGAAACGCAAGTATTACGCATCAAAAGGCATTGCTGAAAGAATATGCGGAAAATAACGGTTATCCCAATCTGCGTTACTATGTTGACGACGGATATACAGGAACAAACTTTGTTGAGGTAAGATAACGATACCTTTTTTGCAGAGGGTGTTATCTTACCTCTTTTTGATGTATGTTAGATAGCATAACTCTTTACGTCGGCTCCTATCTGTCTGAAATAGGAGATACTTTCGGTAGGCTTGTCGCCTGTATCAACTCTGCCGACAAAGCTATAAAAGATTTCGATTTTGCGGGTGTTCGTTTCCTTATCCAGTTCGTGAATAAGAATACGGTCAATAAATTCATGGACGTTTTCGTAGGTCAGTTCTTCAATCGCTGTGTATCTGCGTACCAGTGCGACAAACCTTTTTACGTCCGCGCTGCGCTCGGTGGCGTTGTCGATTTCCTGTGACAGCTCCGCAATCCTCCGGGTCAGCGTCTTTTTTTCTTCATCATAGCCGGAAGTCAGAAAAGCAAATTGTTCATCTGAAAGTTTCCCTAAAGCGTTGTCCTCGTAGAGCTTGCGGAATAAGATGTTCAGCTCGTTAATACGGTTCTGCGCCTTGTCAAGTTCTTTCCGCTGCTGTGTCAGCGTCTTTTGTACTGCCTTTGCGCTGCACTCGTTGGCGGTTTCGATAAACTCCTGTTCATGCTCTTTCACATAAGACGTTACGCGCTGCAAGTCTGCAAGGACAAGTTCTTTCAATACGCTTTTGCGGATATAATGCGTAGTGCAGAGCATATCATTTCTTGCCCGGTTGCGGTAGTTGCCGCAAGTGTAGGCGTGTTTCCGTTCAAGCGTCCCGGCTCCGCGTACTGCATACATTTTGTAGCCGCAGTCCCCACAAAAGAGCAGCCCGGAAAACAGGTCGATTTCATCAACCTTTGTCGGGCGTTGCCGGGTGGCAATCCGCTTCTGTGCAAGTTCAAAGGTTTCTTCATCAATCAAAGGTTCGTGAGTGTTGGGGAAGAAATACCGTTTTTCCTCCGGGTTCTTTTTTGTCTTTTTCGACTTATAAGATACCTTGTAGGTTTTCCCGGTTATGGTATGCCCTAAATACTCTTTCCTTGTCAGAATGTCGTACAGTGTCTTATCCGGCCAGTTGTACCATGCGTTGAGCTGTGGGCGGGGGTGGCGTTTGCTTCCTGTCCTGCGGTAGCGCAGTTCCCCGACGGTCAATATCTCATTGTCCCGCAGCCAGTTCTGGATTTCACACATACGGTCGCCCCGTACATACATTGCAAAAATCTGTTTTACGACGTGTGCCGTTTCCGGGTCGGGTATCAGATGATTGCGGTTATCCGGGTCGATAAGGTAGCCGTAAGGAGCTTCGCCGTTGACGCGCTCGCCTTTCTGCGCCTTTGCCTGTTTGACAGCCCGGATTTTCTTTGAGGTGTCGCGGGCGTAAAACTCGTTGAACCAGTTCCGCAGAGGGGTAAACTCGTTATCTTCCCTCGCTGTGTCTACACCGTCGTTAATGGCAATGTAGCGCACTTCGTATTCGGGAAAGACAATCTCTATCAGCTCCCCGGTTTTCAGATAATTACGTCCCAGACGGGAAAGGTCTTTTGTTATGACGGTCGCCACGTTCCCGGCTTCAACCTCATGCAGCATGGCTTGAAGCCCCTCACGCTCAAAGATCACGCCGGAAAATCCGTCGTCTACGAAAAAGCGCGTGTTGAAAAAGTGGTGTTCGTCAGCATACTTTTGTAAAATCATCTTTTGGTTCTGTATGCTCTCGCTTTCCCCGGCTTGCATATCTTCCTGGCTCAATCTGCAATATAAAGCGGTAATCTTGTCTGTCTGTAACATTTTGTCCTCCTTTCCGACGACAGACAAGCATGGTATTTGTACTGTCTATATTATACCACATACCGCTGCCTGTGTCATGTATAAAATGTGAAGAAACGCCCTATTTCCGGGCGTTTGCGGGGTTCAGTTCCATGTCTTTGCGAATGAGTTTTTTTATCTTTTTATCCAGTGTGTCCGTTGCGCGTTCACTTGCGGACGAACATACAAGGTAAGTAACTTTTCCTATTTTATGCTCCGTTGTGGTAACGGGCGTTTGGTTTTGCGTCAAAGAAAATCCCCCTTTCTTTCGCAAACATATAATACAGTCTATGAATAGCAGCAAGTCCACTATTCAAGAAAACAAAGGCTTTAATCGGACGGTTATTAGCATAACCTCATGGGAATTTCACCCCGGCATGGTTCTCATGCAGCCCTACCCATTGCCTGCGACGCTCTTAACGCTCGGACTGTGGCTGTAAGGAAGTATCATTGTATATTCTGCGTGTCGTCGCCCGCAAGCCGCTACACTTGCTTTCCGGCGCGGTGTTGGTCGCTCGGCTGTCCGGGCGGGGATAACCTCACCCGGATAGCGTCATGGCGCACCCGCCGTATGGCTCGGCGCAAAAGGAACGTATCCGATTTGCCCTATGCTGCGCCGCCGTTATCTTGCGCCGCTTTCTTTGTCAAGGTTCAGAATGGCTTTGCTGCCGCGTCAGCAGCGGAACGGAAAAGGGGGAGAGAGAAAGCGTCCCGCCGCCGCTGCGGTTTATTCCTCTGCCTTAAAGGTGAGGACAGCCATCATCAGTTTTGCTTGCAGCCGTTCCCGAATGTCGTGGTCTACGCCAAAATAGACGTTCCCGCGCTCGTCGTACAGCTTCCGCATGGAGAGGCGGGCTATGTAGCCGCTGAAATGCTGCAAGACAATCTTCATGGCGTCCGGGTCGCCCTTTGTCGCTGCCACAATGACAGGATAAGGAACAAGGGCATTTTCCGGGTAGCCGGGTTCGTTACCATTCGTCCCATTCATCAGCATTTTCCTCCAGATATTTTCTTAATTTCTCAAAAGAGCTTGTCCGCCTGTACTGTATCGTGCTTCTCGACGTGTTGAACAGCTCCGCAATCTCGGTATCGTTCATTCCCTCGAAGTAATACAGCAATATGGCTTTGCGCTTTTCTTCCGGCAAAGTACGGATTGCTTCAAGAAGCAGCTTTGGCGTGATTTTCTTCCCGGCTTTCTCAAAGACGGTTTCGGCGGCTTCACGTTTGAAATATTCATCAAACGTATGAAGCTGCCGCGCTTCGTCTAAGGTCATGTCGGAAAAGGTCACTTCCTTTGCCTTGTGTCTGCGAAGTTCTCTATGGGTGTCGCAAGCTTCATTGTGCAATACCGTATTACAAAACTTCTGAAAAGCACACTGTTTGTAAAACTCCCTGCTATTAGGTTCCACATTCTCACCTCCTTTCTCGTTGGAAAGTTGGTGGTGCTTCCCCCTTTTCGCGGGGCAATACTGCCTTTTGAAAAAAACGCCGAAGATTTTCGGATTTTTTTCAAAAAATTTTTTGAGCAGCAAAATACGCCTGTCCGAAAAGCCCGGACAGACGTATAGGTATTGTAAGCGGTATTCAGATGATTAGACAGTTCATATTGATAGACGTAGTTTTCCCCGGCGGTGGTCGGGCTTTTTTTGATAAGTCAATAACTGTCGGATTTTGTCGATATGCTTTTTGCTTCATGGCGGCTACCTCCTTTAGCCGCCGATTTCAACAGTGATACCGCGTCATTTCATTAGAAGATAAAAAGAAACGGCGGCTTTGATTTTTCAAAGCTGCTGCGGAAATCAAAGAACGACAAGCAACAGTTCTGATTTTGCTCCAATATGGTTATTAGGGGCACAAATTAAAATCAAAAAAGAGCCGATAACAGCAGTATTTCAAACTGCATATTATCGGCTCTGCGTCTGTGCGTCTGGCTCTTTTAATTAAATTATTTTTGTTGTTTTTTGGCTTTATTATATGTATTAGCTAACTGTCCACAAGCTGCTTTAATCTCTCTACCATGAGAAACTCTCATGGTAACTTCAAGTCCTGTTTGCTCTAATTGATGTTTGAACGCAACCATTTCTTGTTTTTGTGGTGCTCTAATTTTTGAATTACTCGTCGGGTTGTATTGCAGCACGTTAATCATAACATTTTTGCCCTTAAACCATTTTGCAAGTTGCCTTATATCTGAGGAACGGTCATTTATACCTGGTAAAAGCAAATACGCAAATACCACTTTTCGATTATGCCTTTGAGAATAGGACAATGCTTGCTTAACAACATCTTCAATAGCGTACATGTGCATATGAGGAATGATACAGTTTCTCGCAGCCTGTGTTGCTGCATGTAAAGATATTGTCAACTGAATTTTTAGATGTTCTTCGCGCAATTTTTTTAATTGATTAACTGGACCAACTGTTGATACGGTAATGCCGTCGGTTGGAAAGTTAAGTCCATTTCTATCTCGAAGAATATGGATTGCTGCAATCAAGTTGTCGTAATTGAATAAAGGTTCTCCCATTCCCATAAAAACGATACGATTTACTTTTTGACGTATCAATATGACCTGTTGCACAATTTCAGATGGTGTTAGATTACGAACGAAACCATTGCGTCCGGACTCACAAAAAATACAGCCAACAGAACAACCAACTTGCGTACTTACGCAAACAGTCCCACCATCTCGCCGTTTAATAAAAACCGTTTCAATATACCTGTTATCTTTCAATTCATAAACATACTTTTCAGTATCGCTACTTTTATAGACTTTTTTTGTTGATATTGATAGATTTTTTTTGTGAAATGGCTGTTTATACAATTCCGTATATAAGGCTCTTGCTTTATCCTCTCCAATTACTTCCGACATTTCTTTGTAAGTAAATCCGTATGGGTCATTCAATATTTCCGTAAGTGTACTTTTAGGTAAGTGTTTCATTTAATATCCTTCCTTTTGTTTTTCAGAGTTTTTGATTATGATTTCTAATTTTTCAACATCAATGATATGTGTTAATTTACATTTAGGGCAGAAAAGAGGAAAATTTCTTAATACCGTATTATAAAATACTTGAACCCTCGTCTTTCCGTTACAAATTGGACATTTTATCCAATATTTTTCAAGCATAATATTTCTCCTTTTGTGCAAAAAAATACAGGTCAATTCTCAACATGAGCATTGACCTGCATTTATACATATAACACTACAACAAAATTAAGGCATAGTTTTTATACTATGTCTATACATCGTTAGTTTTGTTGTATAGCATACGCAAAATAAGCATGACAAAAAAGCCCATATTGAAAATGGGAAAAATCTTTTTTGATTTCAATGCTTATCGAATACGCATGCTATGTAACATAAACATTTCCCCCTTTTAATAATACTATACAAAAAAAGCGGCTAATTGTCAACATATACATATGAATTATTTTGGCTAACTGATTGAATTGTGTAGACATATCCAAGAAGAAAGGGGAACAGTAAAATGTAATAGGGTGAATAAATATGGCAAAAAGACCAGTACCAAAATACGACTTCAAGGCTTTTGGGGCAGCGATAAAGGCGGCGCGGACAGGGCGCAAGGAGAGCCGCAAGAAAGTGAGCGACGAAATGTTTATCTCGCCGCGCTACCTTGCGAACATTGAGAACAAGGGGCAGCACCCAAGTTTACAGATATTCTTTGAGCTGATACAGCGTTACCATATATCCGTAGACCAATTCCTTTTAGAAACGCCGCCGGAGAAGAACACGCAGCGGCGGCAGCTTGACGCGCTTCTTGACGGTATGAGCGATACAGGCATACGGATTGTAACCGCAACGGCAAAGGAGATTTCCGAAGTCGAAAAAGAGGGCGAATAGGAATGTCCGGCTTAAAACTGAACAGGATTTAGAGAGCGTTGTAATCTTTTTTGAGATTGCAGCGTTTTTCTTTTGCGGAAGTTTGGCAAAATCGCTTTTTCTCCGTAGTAAGGGATAAGAGCCTAAAGGATAAAAACATTCGTAGCAAGCATAGGAAGCGGGTACCCACTTCCGTATTTTCGCCCTCCCGCGCTGCGGCGCGTCGGTTGAAAATTGCTTGTTGGGAAGTGTCCCAAACCCTCGGAACGGAAAGGAAAGGAGCGAAGCAATGGACGGACGGAAAAGGACGGTGCAAATCAAATTCAGAGTGACGGAAGCGGAACGGGATTTAATACTGGAAAAAATGAAGCTCGTACCCACCCGGAACATGGCGGCGTATCTGCGGAAGATTGCCATTGACGGGTATATCATTCAGATAGACCACGCCGATATAAAGGCTATGACCGCAGAGATACAGAAAATCGGTGTCAACGTCAACCAGATAGCACGCCGCGTAAACGCGACGGGGAACGCATACCAAGAGGACATAGAGGAAATAAAGGGGGTGCTTGCGGAGATATGGCGGTTACAAAGATTAAGCCTATTAAAAGCACTCTAAGCAAAGCCCTTGACTATATCGAAAACCCGGACAAGACGGACGGGAAAATGCTTGTGTCCTCTTTCGGTTGCTCCTATGAAACGGCAGATATTGAGTTTGAATATACCCTGTCGCAAGCACTCCAAAAGGGGAACAATTTAGCCTTTCATCTGATACAGTCCTTTGAGCCGGGGGAAGTCGATTATCAGAAAGCCCATGAAATCGGAAAGCAGCTTGCCGACGCGGTAACAAAGGGGCAGCATGAGTATGTACTCACGACGCACATTGACAAAGGACACGTCCATAACCATATCATTTTTTGCGCGGTGAACTTTGTAGACCACCATAAATACAATTCCAACAAAAGGAGCTATTACGGCATACGGAACATGAGCGACAAGCTGTGCCGGGAAAATGGCTTGTCCGTTGTCGTCCCCGGCAAGGGCAGCAAGGGAAAGAGCTATGCGGAGTACCAGGCAGAAAAGACGGGTACAAGTTGGAAAGGCAAGCTAAAGATTGCCGTTGACGCGCTTATCCCCCAAGTTTCCAGTTTTGAGGAATTGCTAACGCGGTTACAGGCGGCGGGCTATGAGATAAAGCCGGGGAAATATGTATCATGCCGCGCCCCCGGACAGGAACGCTTCACCCGCCTTAAAACCCTCGGCGCAGACTATACAGAGGAAGCCATAAGGGAACGGATAGCGGGCAGACGGACAAAGGTGGCGAAAGCTCCCAGAGAGCAGCGCGGCGTGTCGCTGCTTATCGACATTGAGAACAGTATCAAGGCGGCGCAGAGTAAGGGCTATGAACAGTGGGCGAAAATCCACAATCTGAAACAGGCAGCTAAAACAATGAATTTCTTGACGGAACATAAGATTGAGCAGTACGCGGATTTAGTCAGCCGGATTGAGGAAATGGCAGCGGAAAGCGGACAGGCGGCAGACGCATTGAAGAACGCCGAAAAGCGGCTTGCGGAAATGGCGGTGCTTATCAAGAATGTTTCCACCTATCAAAAGACAAAGCCTGTCTATGACGCATACCGCAAGGCAAGGAACAGGGAGAAGTACCGCGCCGGACAGGAACAGGCGATTATCCTACATGAAGCCGCCGCAAGGTCGCTGAAAGCGGCGGGCATTGCGAAGCTCCCGAACCTCGCCGCGCTGCAATCGGAGTATGAAGCCCTCCAAGCGCAGAAAGAAGCCCTTTACGCCGACTATGGGAAGCTGAAAAAGAAAGTCCGGGAATATGATATTATCAAGCAGAACATTGACAGCATTTTACAGGCAGACAGACAGCCGGAACGGGAAAAGGAAACAGAACGCGGATAAGGATAGCAAAATCCCCGCCGCTGTGCTATGATAGGGCTATCAAAAAGCAGAGGAGCGTTGAGCATGGAAAACCAGAAAATGCCGGAATATGAAACCATACGCGCCGCCGTTGCCGGGGAGAAATGGGCGGTGGAGAAAGTCGTGGATTGCTACAAGGACGAAATCGACAGGCTATCGACGGTAGCGGTCAGACAGCCAGACGGAAGCACGAAACAGGAAATCAACGAAGATATGCGCCAGTCTATCACAAAGAAGCTGATAGAAGCCCTCCCGCAGTTCCCGCTTGAAGAAATGGAAAAGGGAAATGTCAGATAGGCAAAAAAAGAACAGGGCGCGGAAGCCAGTATATGACTTCCGCGCCCTGTCTTTTTATGGGTGCTGTTTTCGTGAATGTTACGCAGTAGAACGCCATTTTCGGGGGTAAAGGTATAAAGTACCGCCTATCTGATTTTCACGCCCGGAAAGCCCTGTAAATCAAGGGATTTTATGCGCCTACTGCGTAACAGGGGCGCGTCTTTTCCTCATGCGCTCGGCGGCTTGTCTGCGGGTGATACGCTTCCGGCAGTCGGGGCAGTATTTGACACTGTTAGAGGTTGACGCAAAGAACGCGCCGCACTCGGTACACTTCTTCCTGTCCCCGGTCTGGTAAAGCTCCGCATAGAGCAGCCTGTCGGCGGGAAGCACCGCAACCCGGAACCACTTGCAGAGAAGCGAATAGGAAATGAGCTGCGGACATACGCACTCGTCCCCGTCGTCCAGTAAGATACAGTTCCCGTTATCATAATTGCAGCACGTCCGGCGTACAAGGGCGTTGACTTTCCGGCTCTGGGGCGGCGTCAGCCGCTTAACCCCGTTCATACTTCATCAGCGGCGTAAATGGGAAGCTCTGCAAATTCCGCTTCGGTCAAAGCGTCCACTTTGGAAAGGGTGCGCTTTGCAAGCTCCCGCATATCCGCGTCCATGTAGGGCAGCGCGGCGTTGACATTCTCAATCAAAGCCCGCTTGCCGCCCTCGTTGTAAATGCTCAAAAGGTTTGTTTCTTCAACAGTCAGTCTAATCATGCTCATACCTCCATATCGTGATTTTTTGTTTTCGCCGCCTTTTTCGGGGCGGTCTTTGCCTTGTCTGCTTTAAGCTGCGCCCGGATAGAGGGGCGGGGCTTCCTTATCTCCCTGTCCCGGTTCTCCCCCTTGTCAATCAGCGCATACGTCCCATGTCTGCCCTCGATTTTGGAAAAGGAAAGTGTCTTGTAGGGCAGCATGGAGAAAAGGCGGTCAGTGTCCTTTGTGGCTGCAAGCCGCATGAACGCCGGGGAAAGCTCTGCCATGAAATGGGTCTTGTTCGGGCTGTTCGGTTCGTAATGCCGCTTCATTTCCCGCACAATGCGCCGCGCTTCCGTTTCAATCAGCCCGTCCCGCAAAGCGGCAATATGCGCCTTGAAATCCCCCGGCGAAAGCTGCTCCCGGCTGCGCCGTTCTTCCTGTAAGAGCGATTGCAGCGCGTCCGGGTCGTTGGGTACGGCTTCAAAGCGTTCAAACTTCCCAAGCTGCGGGTCTGGGGTTCCGTCAAAATATCTCCCGGCTTCCTGTACCCTTTCCCCATGCTCATAAATCAGCTTCACCGTATCGGCGGGCAGCTCCTTTTCCTTGACGCGCTCATAATGTTTAGAGTAGTCCAGTTCGTACAGATTGCCCTTGATTTTCCCGCGCTCCTTTCCCGTCAGCTCGATTGCATAGGCAAGAACGCGGTCGCTTGTCTGCTCCATGTAGAAACGCCATGTGTTGTGGGGCGCGGTGTCTTTGAGGAAAACGTCGCGCTCCCGGAAACAGTGCGTCCCGGACGGGCGGCAGAACCACAAAAGTGTTTTGTCCTCCCTGTGGGGGCTTGCCGCCGCCTTTGCGATAATCTCTTTGTCAATGTCTAAGTCGCTCTGGTAAAAGCCTGTGTTCTGCTTCATAATCGCTTCAAGGGAAGCAAACAAATCCATGTTTTCAAATTTGCTCTGTTCCGGCATGGGTCAGCTCCTTTCCAAGTCCTGTGACTTCTGCTTTGCGTTTTTCTTCTGTGCCTTTTCCTTGTCGGCTCTAAGCTGCGCCCGGATAGAGGGTTTCTTTTCCGGCTTCGCTCCCTTGCCGCGCTCCTTGTCGGCTTTGACAGCGTTAGCCAGGTCAACAAGGGAAATCTGCTCGCCCGCCTTTACCTTTGCTTCCAGTTCGTCAACGGTGGGGGTGTTGTTGATGATACCGTCAATCATGTTCCCGTTCTGCTCTGTGGTCTGCTCGGCGGTTTTCAAGGGATTGTCCCGCTGCGCCTGTTCTGCGGCAACGGCAAACGCCCGCGTCCCATTCCCCATAATCAGATACTTTCCGTCGTCCGACTGGTGGTGAAAGCCATATCCGGCGGCTTCTATCTGCTCCCGGCTCATGGCGGTCACATGGAAAGTCCCCCTCGGTGTCTTGACAGTTTCGCCCGTTTCCAAGTCGTCCGGGGTAAGCTGCTTCTGCTCCTGTAAAAACTCCGGCACTTCCCGGAAACCTACACTGTCAACGAAATGCGCCGCGTCCTGTCCGTCCTGATGAAGTACTACCACGTCCGAAACGGAAAGGCTGTGTCCCTTAAAATCTTTGGGGTGGTCGATATTGAAACAGGTGTAAATATCTTCAAGGGAAGTTTCCGGCGCAAGGGGCGCGGAATAGACAAGCTCATAGTTCGCCCTGTCAACCACATTTCCCGCCGCCTGCAGGCGGTCGTATGGCTCAAAGCGGAAATCCCTTGTTTCGTCCCCGCCTTTTATCTGGTAAATGGAAAAGGTGTCTTTGCCCTGTCCGGTGGTCTGCGCCGTTTCCTGTGCCTTTGCGTAAAGCTGCTTTATGTCGCCCTCGGTCAGCTCGCCGCTTTTGAGCTGCCCCATAAGCTCGCGGCATTTCTCCGGCGTTCCCGTATAAAGCACGTCGCCCATTTTCGCCCGCCCGTTCTCCTGTGTCACATAGGCTTGCAAGAGGTAGCTGTTATCCCGGCTGTCGCTGTAAGGGTTCCGGCGTACTCTGTAAATCGTTTCCGGGGTAAAGGCTTCTTTCGGGGCTGTGCCCGCTTTTTCCTGTGCGCCGGATTTTCCCGGTGCGGCTGCTTCCGGATCCGGCTTCTCCGGCGCGGCTTCCTGTCCCTCTCTGGTGGGCTGCTCCTGTCCGGCGGTCTGCTCCTTGTCCTGTGCCTTTTGCAGCTCCGCTAAGTTCTCGTCTATGGAATTGATAATCTCGGCGGCTGCGCTGCGTATCGTTTCAAGGGAGCTTTTCAGCTCGGACAGCTCCCGCCCGCTGCTCCACCCGGCGACATAGCCGAAAGAGTAGTCCGACGTGTCAAGCCCGTAATGTTGGCAGACAGTATAGGCGACGCTTTCCGCTTCGACTTCGCGGGTGCGGCGGTCAACGTGGGGCTGCTGCTCGTCCTTTGGCGCGTTGAGGTCAATGTCGTGCAGCTTCGCATGGGCGATTTCGTGAATAGCGGTCTTTAAGGTCTGTAATTCGCTCATGCCCTCGTTGATAGCAATGCGCTTGTCCTCCAAGTGGTAGTAGCCATGAGAGCCGCCCTCGATATTCTCAAAGGCGATAGGAACGGGGGAAGTCTTTTCAAGGGCTGCGAAAAAATCCTTGTAGCGGTCAACGTCGCCTGTCAGCTCGTCAACCGCAATGTCCGGCAGCTCCTTTCCCTCGGTCTGGGAAACGTCAAAGACGGATACCACCTTGTAGGCGGGTATGGTGACTTCCTTTTCCTCGGTGACGGGCTTTCCGTCCTTGCCGATTATGGGCTTCTGCGTGTGCGGGTCGATTTTCTGCATTTCCTGTTTGATTTTATAGGGCGACGGGGCAATGATTTTAATTCCCTTTTGCCCTTTCATCACGTTTCGCTCAAAGTTGTTCTTCCAAGCGGAAAAGCCCGCCACAAGGGAAGCGTCCGGCTTCTGCATGGCGATAAGGACGGTGTTTCGGAAGCTGTAATTATGGAATTTTGACATGACTTTCAGATATTCCTTGTAACGCTCGCTGTCAAAGAGTTCCGCAATGCCCTGTTCCAGACGGTCGGTAATCTCTTTGAGCTTTTCGGCGGGCTTCTCGCTCGTCAGCACGATAGGGATAACCGGGCGCGGCTCCTGTGGCTGCTCTGCGGTCTGCGCGGTTCTCTGCCCCGGCGCGGCTGCGTCCATTTCTACCTTTGACGGGTCGGGTCTTTCCGGCTGCGGGGGCTGCGGCGTTACCCGGTATTCCTCCGGCACGTCGCGCCCGTCGTACCATTCTGTAAAGGTGTTGCGGTTGTTGTAGATATAGCCCTTTTCGGTAAACATACCGTCGTCGTTAATGGAAGCGTCCCGCCCGTATTCCTCATACATGAAATACTTTTTCGCTTCTTCGGGAAGTTCCGGTTCTTCCAGTTCATCAACCAGATAACGCCCGTATTCTTCTTCATTGTGGACGGACGGATAAATCCAGTAGCAGTCAAGGTTCTGTGCAAGGTTGATAATGTCCTGTAAGCTGTCGGCATGGTCGCCGTATTCAATGGCTGCAATGAATTTCTCCCGGTCGTCGTCAAACTGCATTTCCAAGAGCTTCCCTAAATAGTTCAGCTCGTCGGGGTGGGAATACTCGCTTAAATGCTCCGTCAAGCCGGGGATAGTGGATTGAAATTCTGTGAAATGCCATTCCTCATAGTGCTTGAAGTCAATCCCGATACGGTCAAAGACTTCTTTCAGATGTTCGGCAGTCGTGGGGAATGTCACCCATTCGCCCGCGGGTCTGCCCTCGGTGTACTTCCCAAGATTGGAAAGATAGCCGCTTAAAATCGGTTCTGCCATTTGTTCGCTCCTTTCTTTTTCAATCATGCGGTGCATAAGCTCAAAATCCTCAATGCTCATGCTCCCGTCAAATACATAGGGGTTAAAATCCTCCCCGTCCCGGTAGGGCTTTTCGGAAAAGGGAAGCCCCGCTTCATGGGCGGCTGCCCTCGCTTCCTCGATAACCTCCGGGGGAAGCCTGTCGTCATGCGCTCCGATAAAACCGTCAATGTCGTTCATGCTGTTTTCGTAGTGGTAACGCACTCCGGCGGTCAGCTCGTCAAGGCTCATGTCCTCGCCTAAATGCCCGCAATAGTAGCCGTTTAAGATAACGGCGGCGGGGTCGGTGCTTTTGATTTCCTCTAACCGGCTCCTGTCCTCCGGGTAGAGCGTGTCGTCCATATCAAGATGAAAATATTCCGCGTTCCATGAACGCCCCTGTTTCCAGAACGCCACCCATGCGATACCGTCCCTAAGCTCGTCTTGATAGTCCTTTACGGTGTCCCGTAAACTTGCCATAGTGAAAAACCTCCTTTCTCTGCGGCAGCGTCATAAGCTGCATTTTTTGGCTGCATGGTCTACTACGGGTACACCCGCATTTCTGCCAAAGTTTTTTGAAGATTTTTAGAGGGTTTGGGAAACTTCCCAACAAGCAAAATGCAGCGCATTTTCGGAAAAGGGTACTCTTTTCCAATGCTTGCTAAGAAACTTTTCTTCTATCAAACTACGAAAGGACGGGAAAGGAATGGAACGGAAACGGAATATTGAAAACAGCGGATTTATGCCACAAAAGGGCAATCCTGCACAAGAAACAGTCACTTACAAAATCGGCGGCACATTCTATGAAGTATCTACTTCTTGCGGCGGCTCGGAGCTGCTCTATGACAAGATGAAACGGCTCATGAAATCGGAAACCGTCAAAACGCCTACTGACAAAGAGAGAGAAGTCCGCTATAATGAAGATAGCAACCTGTTTGTCGGGCGTTCATTACAGGAGGAATGAACACATGACAGCAAATACATATATGCCCGAACAGATAACAGCATTATACGCCCGTTTAAGTCAAGAGGACGATTTGGACGGGGACAGCAACAGTATCGTCAATCAGAAAGCATTATTATCCAAATACGCCGCAGACAACGGCTTTTCTAATCCAGTATTTTTCATTGATGACGGTGTTTCCGGCGTAACCTTTGACCGCCCGAATTTTAACCGCATGATAGCGGAGATTGAAGCCGGAAACGTGGGAACAGTCATAGTCAAGGATATGTCACGCTTAGGGCGTGACTATCTGAAAGTAGGGTATTATACAGAAATCTTTTTCGTTGAGCGTGATGTACGTTATATCGCTATCAATGACGGTGTAGACAGTGAAAAGGGAGATAACGATTTTACCCCGTTCCGTAACTTGTTCAATGATTTTTACGCAAAGGACACAAGCAAAAAGGTACGGGCAATCAAGAAAGCGCAAGGCATGGCAGGAGAACATCTGACAAAGCCGCCTTATGGCTACAAGGTTGACCCTACCGACAGGAAAAAGTGGATTGTGGACGAAGAAGCCGCCGCTGTGGTAAAGCGGATTTTTGATTTATGTGTTGCCGGAAAAGGACCTATGCAGATAGCAAAAATTCTGACTGCTGACAAGGTGCTTACTACCAAAGCCCACTATGCAAAGCAAAAAGGCAAAGTGCTTCCGGAAAATTCGTATAGTTGGAATGAAAGCACGATTGTAGGGGTTTTAGAGCGTATGGATTACTGTGGACATACTGTAAACTTCAAAAGCTATTCTAAATCCCATAAGCTGAAAAAGCGTATTCCTACCACAAAGGAACAACAGGCGATTTTCCGCAATACCCATGAAGCAATTGTGGAAGAAGCCGTCTTTGAACGGGTACAGGAATTAAGGGCAAATAAACGCCGCCCCACAAAGGCAGAGCGACAGGGAATGTTCTCCGGCTTAGTGTTCTGTGCCGACTGTGGAAGTAAGCTACATTTTGCCACTTGCAAGAGTTTTAACGGCTCACAAGACCATTACCGCTGTGCAAGGTACAAAAGCAATACGGGAGATTGTACGGCACACTTCATCAGAGAGGAAACGTTACAGCAGATTGTACGGCAGAGGATATTTGCCGTAACTGCAATGTTCTTTGATGATATAACCGCATTTATGGATTTGATACGCAGACAGCGGTATGATGAAGTGGAAAAAGAGATGAAGCGCAAACGGCGTGAGGTCGGACAGGCAAAGAAACGGATTGCAGAACTTGACCGAATTTTCAAGCGGATTTATGAGGACAATATAAACGGCACAATCAGCCATGAGAGGTTTTTGAAGCTGTCCGCAGAATATGAAGCAGAACAACGGGAACTGACGGAAAAGGTAAACACTGAACAAAGAGAAGTTGATACCTACGAACAGGATAAGAATGACTTTGACAGCTTTGCCGCTGTTATCCGCAAGTATGTGGGGATAACGGAATTAACACCTACAATCGTCAATGAGTTTATCAAGAAAATAGTTGTCCATGCACCGGAGAAGATAGACGGCAAGCGTTTTCAGAAAGTGGATATTGTCTTTAACTTTGTTGGAGAAATCCATTTTCCTACCGAACCGCAGACAGAACAGAAAGAAGCCAGTAAACAGGAAAAGACGGCATAGCCCTTAAACGGGGCTATACCGCCTAATCAGAAGATATACTTCCTTGTAACCTGAAAACCTTTTCATTGCGGGAATTTTTTTTGTGACGTATCATGCAACAAGCAGATTGCTTCCGAGCCCACCGGCACTTCCTAACGCAGATTGCTGTCCTTTCTGTATATTCGGATTTGTCCATTTTTTTACGGCGCTTTTTTCCTGGCATTTCCCATGCGGCGCTTCACATACTATAGTCGGCAGGGAGGAAGCAGGGTCTGCTTGAAAAACAGCAGCATGCGAAAGCAATGTGTTTCTGATCCCTGTTAGGACGCTCCCCAGGGGCGTCCGGTCTTTTTTAACGATCATTTTTTCATATGCGCAGCAAAAGTGCTTTCTTTTGCTGCGCGTTTTGATTCTATACTGATTGGCTGGCAAGCAAATCTGCCTGCTCTGGATGTGCGTCAAACCATTTTTGCGCATAGGAGCAAACCGGCACGGCTTTTCTGCCAGACCGCCTGAGTTCTTCGGCAGCCATTTGCATGAGTGTGCCCGCCACGCCCTGACCACGCAGCGATGGGTCTACGAACGTATGGTCGATCGAAACCGTGTTTCCCTCCAATGCGGGGAAATCCACTTCGGCCAGCCGTTCTCCAGCCTTACTTTGGGCATAAATTTTGTGTTCCTCTACAATAAATTGCATGGCAGCCACTCCTTTGCTCATTTTATTTTACCTGGTTTCTATGCCGCTTCCACCAGCAACAGGATTTCTTCTATCTCCGGGTATCGAAATAGTTTGCCCGTTTCCAGCAAGGTTCGAAACGCAATGGGAGACACCCATTTTGCCCGCGCCACTTCTTCTGCCTGTAACTGGAAGCGTTCCATAGGCGTATCGTCCTGCACCAAATAGATATCCCACAATAATTCTCCGCGCGGGATCCTTTTTAAAAATTGAATTTGAGAGAGAGTAACGCAGAGGCCAAGCTCTTCCCTGATTTCCCGGATACATCCTTGCTCCGTGTTTTCTCCAGCGATCATCCGCCCGGTTGTCAACCCCCAAACGCCCGGCAGAATTTCACATTGTGCACTGCGCTGCTGGATCAGAATTTCCCCGCGGCTGTTTTTGATCCATGCCTCCATCGCCGGGTGATATTCACCGGGCTCAAAAAAGGCGCCTTTGGGCCGGATTTGGCCGGTTCGGTCGCCGTAGACATTACATACGTCCCAGTATTCCATATGGATTCATCCTTTTTGCGCGTTTGTATTTCTTGCGTGCTTTTTATAGTACAATCTGTATTTTGATGCTTGCATATTCCTTTTGTTACAGGTATAATAGCAGTATTATAAAAATCATGGAGGTAGCAATTGAATGATAGCATTCCATTTATTAACTTCAGGCAGCGGTACGGCGTCCTCATCCCCGTTTACCATGATCCTTTTAATGGTCGCCATGTTCGCGATTATGTATTTTGTCATGATCCGTCCGCAGAAGAAGCAGCAGAAAAAAGAGCAGGAGATGCGCGATAGCCTTCAGGTAGGCGATGAAATCACAACAATTGGCGGGATTATGGGCCGCGTTGTCACGGTCAAAGAGGATTCCCTGATTATTGAAACCGGCGCAGACCGCAATAAGATGCGTGTTGCACGTTGGGCTGTGCAGACAAATAACACCGCGAATGAAAAGCTTGCCGCCGAGCGTGAGGCCGCACAGGCTAAGGCGCAGGAGGAGCGTGCAAAGCGTTCTGCCGAGGAGGGCGGTAAAAAACGCCGCGGCAGGAAAAAAGATCTGGACGAAGTGTCTTCCGCAAAGGCGGAAGAGACTGCACAGGCGAAAAAAGACGAAGAATAATTTCCGGCATATCCTTAGGATTCCCCTCATATTCTTTATCAGAGAATGTGAGGGGGATTTTTTATGAGCAAAGGGAAAAAGAAAAATGCATCTGAGCAAAATGAAGCACGCGCGCTACTCCTGCGTATTGTGATTGGCTTTATAGTGGGCATGATTGTCATGCTCCTGATGATAGCAATTTTTTCTTCTATTATTGTAAAATCCGACCTTACAGGAGCGGTCGTTTATGTTTTGGGCCTGTTGGCATGCTGCTTTGCCGCTTTTTTATCCGGCTTTGTCGTAACGAGGCCGTTTCACAAAAAGGGCCTTCCCTTCGGCATTCTGGCTGCTCTTCCGTTGACGGCAGTTGCCTGCATCATGGCGTTGGCGGCAAATCATGGTTCGGTCGGCGCCCATTTTTACATCATGGCCGCCGTCATGCTGCTGTGCGGCGCGCTGGGAGGAATTTTTGCGGCAAACCTGCGTAAATTTAAATAGCGGCGTTTCTGACCGCAGCTATTCCGCATATTCGCGTATGCGCAGGGGGAGGCCGGCTTCCCGCGCCACCCTTTTGCATTCCGCCAGCTCCTGTTCTGAGATGCAGTCTACCACGGAGAGAACGGCTTCCGGCAGCAGGCGTTTGCATTCCCTGGCAAAGGTTAACATTGCGTCAAAGGCGGCTTCCCCAAAGCTTGGTCGGCACAGCCGGTTATAAGAGGCAGCGTCCGGCGCGTTTAAGCTGATCGAAACAGAATCCACCAGGTGCCTGAGCAGGCACGCCGTGGGAAAGCCATGGATGAGGTCGCTCAAACCGTTGGTGTTGACCCGGATCATACAGTCCGGGTCTTTTTCTTTGAGGTATTTACACACCGCAAGCAGCAGATCAATGCGCTCCAGCGGCTCGCCGTATCCGCAGAATACGACCGTTTGATAACGGGAGAGCTCCTTCTGCCCAAACGCTTGGATCACCTCGTCAAAATCGGGCTCATGCTCCAGCCATAGATCGTCCCCGGTTCCCACGCTTTTGCTCTTTTGGCGGATGCAAAAAGAGCAGCGGCAGGGACAGCGGTTGGTCAGGTTGACATAAAGATTACTTCCCAGCTCATATAGAATGGTCATGAAGCACCTCCCGCTTATAACAGCTTTTTTAATATGGTAGCATAGGTACGTGAAAAATACAATGTTTTATCCAGA
>OHPQ01000439.1_pt1 | contig 20157 bp, 16 predicted proteins | sample 1577821 | NCBI WGS metagenome assembly OHPQ01 (sample SAMEA3879509, study PRJEB24766) | human gut metagenome | biome: human-associated habitat; feature: feces | place: USA | collected 1985/1987 | reverse complement strand
CCACGGCGAGACTGTCCCGGCTGCGGCATCCTCCGACACAGTCAACGAGGATACCCAAAAGGTCATCATCCAGCAGCAGGATAAACCGGAGCTGGACAAAAACACCGAGAATACAGACGAAAACGGCGCATATACCGTGGAAGGCGTGGCGGCGGCAGTGCGTCCGTCCATTGTGGAGATCGAGACCTACGGCGATGCCAAGGGCGAACTGCTCAGCGGCACAGGCTCCGGAATTATTTCCAGCAAGGACGGCTATATCATCACCAATGCACACGTGCTGACGGACGGCAAGTCTTTCAAGGTCATTATGTCCGACGAATCGGAATATGCGGCAAAGGTGATCGGCAAGGACAACAAGACCGACCTGGCTGTCATCAAGATCGACGGCAGCGACTTCCCGGCTGCCACCATGGGCAATTCCGATGAGGTAGTGCTGGGTGAGGCAGTCGTTGCCATCGGCAATCCGGCAGGGCTTTCCGGCTCTGTGACAAACGGCATCGTCTCCGGACTGAACCGTCAGATTCGCTCCGATGCCACCGGGTTCGACATGAACTGCATCCAGACCAATGCCGCCATCAGCCCCGGAAACTCCGGCGGTGCGCTGGTCAATATGTACGGGCAGGTCATTGGCATCACTTCTTCGAAATATGTCAGCTCCAGCTATGAGGGGCTGGGCTTTGCCATTACCATCAACGAGGTGCTGCCCATTGTGCAGGATCTCATCGACAACGGTTATGTCACCGACCGGGTGCGTGTGGGCATTACCTTTATCTCGCTGCTCCCGGAAGAGGTGCAGCAGAACTTTGCAGATGAGATCGGCATGAAAACCATTCCCGACGACCTGTCGGGCGTGTGGATCACGGAGATTGCAGAGGACTGTGACATTGCCAACACTGAGCTGCAGGTGAACGATGTGATCGTTTCCGTCCAGGGCGAGGCGGTGGATGATTACGATTCGCTGAACGCTGCGATTGCCGGACTGAAAGGCGGCGATACCATGGAGGCACGCTGCCGCCGGTATCAGCCCAACGGCACATTTGAAGAATTCACCATCCAGTGCAAGCTGATGGAGGATACTTCCGGAAACTATTAAACATCTGCAAAGCAAACAGCCGCCGGCAGGGGGAAAAAACCTGCCGGCGGCTGTTTTGCAATATTTCAGAGTTGTTATATTATTCCGCAGAATTCTTTTCGTTTACTTCGTCAATGAAGTTCTGGGTCTGGTCGTAGATGGCGTTCACCGATTCGTTCCACGGCACGCCTCTGGATGTGGCACGAATGCCGTTGACGCTGCTGTCCAGAATATCCGTGACATCAGAAGAAATGCCGTTGTAATAGTCAAATACCGGGTTTTCCAGCGCCATTTCATTCATCTTGTTTTTCATTTCGATCATTTCATCTGTCCACTCATAGTCCTTGACGAACTGTTCATCGCTGATCTCCTGTGCGCCGTCGCTGATCTTGCTGAACCGGAAGCAGTCCAGGAACTTGCCCACGCCCTCCGGATTGTGACCGCCTTTGACAAAGCAGTATGCGTTGACGCTGGTGGGAATATAGTACTCGTCCGCCTTGTCATACTTGGGGACAGGAACAAAGAATACATCTTCGCCGAATGTCTTGGACCACTGGGATTTTTCATTGCCCAGCGCCCACAGACCGCAGGGATAGAACAGCAGCTTGCCCTCGCCGATGTAATAGTCACGGGAAGTCCAGCCATAGTCGCCTACGCCCAGCGCAATGTAATCGGACTGCCACAGCCCGTACATCCAGTTCTGATAGTCCTCGATCGCCTCGTTCCGCAGGTTGTTCACCAGCTTGCCGTTTTCCAGACCGATGTACGGAACACCGGTGGATGCAGACAGACCGGACTCGAAGTACCAGCTGTCGATGCCGTAATGCTCATCGGAGGTGTCCACAAATTCAGACAGCATATCCTCGAAAGCGTCCCAGTCCCATTTGCCCTTTTCGAACAGCTCTGCCGGGTCATCCAGACCGTTTTCGTCCATGGTCTTGCGGTTGTAGATAATGGCACAGTTGTCGCCGGTCACTTCTACGATCGCCATATAGTGACCGCCGTTCCACATCATAGCGTCGTTGGCATCCTTTACGTCTGCCCACAGCTCTGAATCCAGGTCGATGTAATTGTCATAGGGGACGAACATTCCACGGACAGCGCCCTTCGGGAAAGCGTCCCAGTTGCCGCCGTAGAAAAAGTCTACGCCCTCGTCGCTGTTGATGGCGTTCGCCAGGTTGTCATATCTTGAACCATAGGTGGTCTGATACCATTCGATCTGTCCGCCGTACCGTTCCTGGAACACTGCCAGTTCGATAGGCGTGGTCTTTCCGGTATCGTCCGAGTTGATATCCCAGTCGGACATCCACTTGATGGTTTTGTTTTCCAGTTCTCCGGTCAGACGCTCGTCTGACTTTGCCAGTTCTGCCAGCTGTTCTCTGGTGTTGGCGGACATATCCTTTTTCGGGGTGGTGTCCTTGGTGTCAGAACCGCAGGCAGCCAGCGGGACGGTCAGCACCATTGCCAGCAGACAGTGCAGGGCAATTCTTGCGCTCTTCTTCATAAACATTCTCCTGTCTGATTCGAAGTAATATACTTTATTATACCATGAAACACTGCCCCGGCGCAATCCGCAATTTGTACGAGATTTCACATGGATTTCCGGTAAAAACGCTGAGAGATCATGCGAAACCGTCGATTTTTGGCAATGCAAAGAGGATAAAAATATTCCAAAAAGAATAAAATTGCTGTTGTATTTGTACAAAAAATATGATATAATATTTTTGATTGGAAATCAGATCTTGTTTCCCACGGGCAAAATGTGTGCGTCCGGGCGGAAACACATTGGAAAAATAGTTCGAGAGGAGAACAAATGCAGCAAAGACAAAAGAAGAAACAGGCGATGCGCCGGTTTGCAGCATCTCTGACCGCAGCAGTGCTGGCGGCGGCGTCGCTGCCGGTGTGCCGAGCCGTACAACACCTGGACGGGATACGTGCTGCGTGACCCTGCCGGGCGCTACCTCAGTGTTTCCGGCGGCACAGAGGGCGAGGGCGTACAGGTCGGCTTTTACGAGGCAGACGGCGTAGCACCCTACAACACGTGGTACTTCACGGAAACAGACTGGGGTATTACCATCAAATCTGCCCTGTCTCAGGGAGAGTATTACTTAACAGAGAATACCAAGGAAAACAGGCTGGAGCTTTCCACCTCTGCCGGGAGTTTTGAACTGGGCGATGACGGCTATCTGCGTGGATTCCGCAGCGGCGTGGAGTCCCCGGTCTATGCACAGGTGACACCGGAGGCTGTGACTAACCTGCACATGGGCGACTGGAACGGCGACGGTGTTGTAGACGGCACAGACCTGATGCAGCTGCGGCAGACCGTACAGCTGGATTTTGACGACTCGCCTGTCAGCTTTGTCCGGCAGGCAGTGGGCGATGCCAACGGCGACGGCGTATTAGACGGAGCAGATGTGCAGCTGCTCCAGCAGTATCTGCTGGGCGAGTCGGTTTCGCTTGCGGCAGTTTCCATCCCCACCTGTACCATGGTGCCGCCGGCAATGGAACAGCCGGAACCGGGAACGACAGAACCGGTCACTACCACAATGACAACAACCGAAACCACGACAACAACTGAAACCACACAGACATACAGGGATACCGCAGCAGTGACTACGGAGACCACCACTGCACCGCCGCAGCAGGATCTCACCATGGCGGACTATCCGGCAGAGTACCTGGATGCGTCCGACTGGATCTGGAACAATCGCATCAACACGGAAGGCTCTGCCAAGGACTGGGCGACCATCTACGACCAGATCGTTGCCGGAAACGGCACGCTGCACTATATTCTGATGTGGCAGTCCTATGAGAAGATCACCCTGGAACAGCGGCAGAAACTGCCTCAGATGCTGGAGGATGCGGTCAACCAGTGGACGGATCATCTGAAGGGCTGGGACGGCTGGAAGTTTGACCACGTCAAGGTAGAAGTTGTGGGCTATGCCGTGCTGGATAAGGATTGCCTGCTGGATCTGCAGCCGGATGAAGTGGTCTATACGGATACCACAAGCTCGTGGTTGCGGGACGATATGATTTCCAGCGGCATGGGCGATTCCAGCGTGCCTGCAATTCAGCCGGCTGAGCCGACTGACATCTCCCGGTATTCCCATTGGGCAGATAAGAACTGGACGTATAACGGCAGCTATGAAAACCGGTATGATATGTACCTCCACGGCATCACCGGCATGATTAACATGGGCGGCTATGGCTATCACTACGGGCAGATCTTGTCCGACCAGTCCGTGCTGGGACTGATCGATGGCACCACCAGCCAGCACATTCTGCTGCACGAGATGGGACACGGTTTCGGGCTGCCCGACTATTACGGCGGCGAGGGCGAGTCTGACGGATTCCCGCCCGGCGGATTCCCCGGCGGCGAAAACTCCATTATGATGGCTGGTTCTTCGCAGAAGATCACTGACTTTGACGGCTGGTTCTTCCGGTATCTGTGGAGCAAGCTCAAGTCAGAGGACGGCAGATTTCAATAAGAGAGTGATATCAGGGCATTTGTACGCACAGATGCTGAACAGAGAGGAAATTGGGTATGAAGAAACAGAGAATCCTGGCATCGCTGACAGCGGCGGCGCTTGCTGCAGCGTCCCTGCCGGCGGTGGCAGCCTCGTCGGTGGAATACAACACCTGGACGGGATATGTACTGCGGAATGCGGCAGGGAACTGCCTCAGCGTTCTCGGCGGCTCAGAGGGTGAGGGCGCACAGGTCGATTTTTACTTGGCAGACGGCGCAGCACCCTATAATACGTGGTATTTCACCGAGACAGACACCGGCATCACCGTCAAGTCTGCCCTTTCGCAGGGCGAGTATTACCTGAAAGAGATGGATGGTATGCTGGCGCTGTCCAAAACAGCAGGGGAATTCACCCTGTCAGAGGACGGCACACTGCTGGGCGCATCCGGCAAGGCATACGACATTGTGGTGCCGGAACCGGTGACCAATCTCCGCATGGGAGACTGGAATCATGACGGTGCAGTGGACGGCATGGACTTGACACTGCTGCGGCAGGCCGTGCAGGATCACACGGCAGACTTTGCGCAGCAGGCGGTAGGTGACACCAACGGAGACGGTGTGTTGAATGGGGCAGATGTGCAGCTGCTCCAGCAGTATCTGCTGGGCGAGGATGTGACCATGGCAGAGGTACACGTGCCGGAATGCAGCATTGTGCCGATGCCAAATCCGCCGGAGATCACAGAACCTGCCGTCACGGAAACCACTACGACCACAGAAACAACGACCACAACGATGGGAACGGCTGCTGCCACAGAGACCACGGCAACCACAGAAACGACCACAGTGACAACTACCACAGAAACACCCCGGCAGGATCTGACGATGGCAGACTTTCCGTCGGATTATACCTATGCGGCAGACTGGATCTGGAACAACCGCATTGCGGCGGAAAAGTCTACGGAACGCCGGAACACCATTTTCGACCAGATCGATGCCGGAAACGGTACGATCAACTATGTGGTGCGGTGGCAGTCCTACCGCACGCTGACCCTGGAACAGCGGCAGCAGTTTGAAAAGCTGGTGAGCGACTGCATCAACGGCTGGAACGACTGGCTCAAGGGATGGGACGGCTGGAAGTATGACCATGTGGACGTGAAAATTGTGGGCTGGGCAGTGCTGGACAAATCAGTTTTGCTGGATTTGCAGCCGGATGAGGTCGTCTATGACAATCTCATCTCCTATGACACCTCCAACGGCGTGGACACTATCCCGGATAAGCTGCCCAGTGCGCCGTCTGAGATCTCCCGGTTTGACCACTTCTTCGACAGCAGCTACAGCTATCCCGGCGGTCTGGACAAACGGTTTGATATGTACCTGTGGGGAACGCAGGGATTCCCGAACATCGGCGGCTGCGGCGGTGACTGGGGACAGCGGCTTTCGGATACGGCGTACCTCAATATGCTGGACGGCTCCGGTATCCACGTGCTGGAACACGAGATCGGTCACGGCTTTGGCATGACGGATTTCTACGGCGGCGAGGGCGAATCCAACGGATTCCCGCCCGGAGGATTCCCCGGCGGTGAAAATTCCTTGATGATGGCTGGCTCTGCCATGAAGATCACGGATTTTGACGGCTGGATGCTGCGCTATATGTGGAGCAAGATCAAGGACGAGGACGGACGGTTCTCGAAGTAAACGATTCATACCAAAAAGAACGCCTTCTGCACGTTGGGTGCAGGAGGCGTTTTGTGCTGCCGGGACAATTGCAATTTTCTCCGAAGTGTGGTATACTTTTACAGTTGACTGTACTTTTCAGACAGAAGAGAGCATGATCGTATGAAGTGGAAAGCGCTTCGGGCGGCATTTCCGCACACACTGCCCATTTTTGCCGGATTCTGGTTTCTGGGGCTTGCCTATGGCATCTATATGCACGCCGCCGGCTTTTCATTTGTCTATCCGATGCTGATGAGTCTTTTGATTTTCGGCGGCTCACTGGAATTTGTTGCTGTGGAGATGCTGCTCAGTCCGTTTGCCCCGGTGCAGGTGCTCATCATGACACTGCTGATACAGGCACGCCACCTGTTTTACGGCATATCCATGCTGGACAAGTATAAAGGCATGGGGTGGAAAAAGGGATATCTGATTTTCGGAATGTGTGATGAGACCTTTTCCATCAACTATACGGCAGAGATCCCGGACGGCGTGGACAAGGGATGGTTCTTTTTCTTTGTGACCCTGCTGAACCATTTTTACTGGTTTTCCGGGGCGACCATCGGCGGACTTGTTGGCTCGCTTTTGAAATTTGATACCACAGGCATCAGCTTTGTGATGACCGCCATGTTTGTGGTGATTTTTCTGGAACAGTGGCTGAAAGAAAAGCACCATGCCGCCTCATGGATCGGTCTGCTGGCATCTGTGGTCTGCCTGGTCTGCTTTGGCGCAGATTCTTTTTTGATTCCCACCATGGCGGCGATTCTTCTGACACTGCTTTTGTGCCGCAGAAAACTGGAACGAACGGAGAAAAAATCATGACACTGACCCAACAGATCATTACAATAGGCTTGTGTATCCTTGGAACGATGCTGACCCGTTTTCTGCCGTTTTTGATTTTCCGGGAAAACCGAAAAACGCCGGAAGTGATACAATATATAGGGAAATATCTGCCGGCTGCGGTTTTCGGGATGCTGGTGGTCTATTGCCTGCGGAATGTCAGCATCGTCTCCGGCAGTCACGGACTCCCGGAGCTGATCGCCATTCTGGTGACCTGCGGACTGCACCTCTGGAAACGGCAGATTCTGCTCTCCATTGCCGGCGGCACGGTGTGCTATATGCTGTTGCTGCACTTTGTATTTGCTTAGGACTCTTACACAGCGTTTTCGTTCGTGTCCTCCTGTAGCTTCTGGTTGATCTTCTGTATTTTCCGCCGGTAGACGCTGTACTGGCTGAGCCAGATGCTGAGATAGATGCAGAGGAAAATTCCCAGATAGAGCAGCATTCCCCACAGACTCAGATCACACCAGCCCAGCAGCAGTGAGACGACCCAGAACAGGGGCGTAACCATGCAGAAATGGGTGGCGGTGGCACGGAATAAACTCCACGATTCCACTTCCCAGATGACGGAACTGCCGGCAAAAACAGAACCCACCAGCCCGGACAGCAGAAATTGTGCCGTGGCGCCGGCGGTTTCAGAGCCGAACAGAGCAGTACAGCCGGGGCTGCACGGCGCATATGTGCCGATGCAAAAGGAAATCACCAGAATTATAAGGCTGCTGATGCACACGCCTATCGGGAAGCCGATAGCGCTGCGGAGCAGGATCTGTTTTTTCATATTTTTCATAAAGCGACCTCCTTAGAGTCCGAGTATGGATTTGATGCGGTTGACATAGCGCCTGGAAACATATGCGGTCTCACCGGTTTTCAGCTGGATGCCGATGGTGCCGGTGATGCTGAGGTCCAGCCGTTTCACAAAGCGCAGGTTGATGATCTCCGATTTGGAGATGCGGACAAAGGTTTTTTCGTCCAGCAGCTGTTCCAGTTCATAGAGCCGCTGGCGCAAATAAAATTCACCATGGGGCGTTTGGGCGTAAACCTTTTGCGATGCGCCGTAAATGCGCATGATCTGGGACTTTTCCAGCAGGACAGCGCTGTCTGCATCATAGCCTATGACAGAATCAGAACGCTTTTCGGACAGCTTTTCCACCAGTTCCCGGACTTCGGCGGTCACGGCGGCGGTGCGGATCAAAATTTCCGGCTCTTCGCATTGGCTGTCCAGCTGTATTTGTATTTTCACGTGGGATGTCTCCTCCTTTCGCTGCGGTCGACTGCCAGTCTATCATAGCATATTTTTCACGGCGGCTCAAGCCATTTTCGACAACCGGTATGTTTTTGCAGATAAACGGCAGAAAAAAAGAGATCTGTCTCTTGACAAATCTCTGTGAGTACGGAATAATAAAAGGGAAGAGAGCATACCAGTAGACGGTCTGCTTTCACTGCTTGGATTAAAAAGATTTAACCGCCACAGTTGGTAGCTAGGGGCGGTTATTTCTTTTTCTTCTTGTGGTGATGCTTTTTACTTTTTTTTGATTGTAGTAAACGTGAAAAATCAAACTCGTGGAATCTGTAGGGGCGAACAGTGTTCGCCCGTTTCTTTTGAGGTGAGTCCCGGGCGAACGATGTTCGCCCCTACAATAAGAACGCATTGCGGACAAATCTGTAGAAATTATTGTTCAGCAGACGCACTGGAGGGATGGCAGGCTGCGGCAAAAAATGTCAAATACAGGCGCAGTCAGAAGAGCGGCATCGGGAAACCGGTGCTTTTTTGCGGTGAAACGGCAGAAAAAGAAAAAAATCTGCAAATGCTATTGCATTTCCCGAAAAAGCCTGTTATAATAGAATGGTATGATGCAGTGAGATACTGCGCTGAAAGCATCGCTTTCGGCAAAATTTTGTAGTTTTTTGAAAAGTGAGGAGTTTCTTATGCCTGCAAATATTGTAGTCGGTTCACAGTGGGGAGACGAAGGAAAGGGTAAGATCATTGACATTATGGCATCCCGTGCAGATGTGGTTGTCCGTGCAACGGGCGGCAACAATGCCGGTCATACCGTTGTCAACAACGGTGAGGTGTACAAGCTGCATCTGATCCCATCCGGCATCCTGTACCCGGAGACCCTGTGTCTGATCGGTGCCGGTGTTGTCCTCGATCCGAAGGACTTCATCTCGGAGCTGGATGGTCTGGAAAGCCGTGGGATTTCCACCGCAAACCTGAAGATCGACCCTCGTGCTCATGTGGTTATGCCGTGGCATATCGCACTGGACGGTCTGTCGGAGAATTTCCGTGGCAACTCTGATATCGGTACGACCAAGCGTGGTATTGGTCCGACCTATATGGACAAGTATGAGCGCTGCGGTCTGCGTGTCTACGACCTGGTTCATCCGGAGATTTTCGCAGAAAAGGCACGGACAACCGGCGAACTGAAAAACAAGATCATTACCGCAGTTTACGGCGGCGAGGCATTTGACCTGGACGCTGTGATCGCAGAATATACCGAATACGGAAAGCGCCTGGCAAAGTATGTGGATGACGTTTCCGTACTGACCTATGAGGCAAACAAGGCTGGAAAGACCATTATGTTTGAGGGTGCGCAGGCAACCCTGCTGGACATCGACTTCGGTACTTATCCGTATGTTACCTCTTCTCACCCCATTGCAGCAGGTGCGTGCATCGGTACCGGTGTAGGTCCGAAGATGATTACCAACATCATCGGTGTTGCAAAGGCTTATACCACCCGTGTGGGCAAGGGTCCATTCCCGACCGAGCTGAACGACGAGACCGGCGATGTGATCCGCAACAAGGGCGGTGAATTCGGCACTACCACCGGCAGACCCCGTCGTACCGGCTGGTTCGATGCTGTGATCGTACGTCACTCTGTCCGCACCAACGGTCTGGACGGTCTGGCAATCAACAAGCTGGATACCCTGAGCGGCATCGGCACGCTGAAAATGTGCGTGGGCTATCAGAAACCGGACGGCACTGTGCTGAAGGATTTCCCGGCTGCGTTGGAATCCCTGGCTGACTGCGCTCCGATCTATGAGGAATTCGAGGGCTTTGACGAAGATATCTCCAACTGCAAGAGCTTTGACGAACTGCCGGAGGCTTGCAAGAAGTATATCGCCCGTCTGGAAGAAGTCTGCGAGTGCAAGGTCGTTATGGTGGGCAACGGTCCGGACAGAAGCCAGATCCTGGAACGGTAAGCAGGAAACAGAATCGTGATAGAATAACCGAACGCTCTCTGGACGGAATGTGCAGAGAGCGTTCTTGATTTCCGTTTGCCGAATGTGCCGCAGAGGTTTGTCCCTGCGAAAAACTCCCGAAAAGAGGTCGAATTTCCATGCAATATATTTTACTGATACTCTGTCTGATACAGCTCGCCGCCATTGTCTGGCTGGTGATGCAGGTGCAGAAACTGCGCCGTCCGCAGGATGACACAGCGCTGCGCACTCTGCGGCAGGAGATCGCCGCCGACACCCAGAACCAAATGCAGATGCTGGGCAATCTGCTGTCGGAAAACCAGCGCCAGTCCGGGGACTACCAGGCAGAGCGCCTGGAACAGATGGAACGTGGCATGGACGCACGGCTGCGGCAGTTCGAAAGCCGTGTGGGAAACCTGGAGCGTTCCAATGCCCAGGGCATGGAGCAGATACGCTCTGCCGTTGCCGCAAATCTTCACCGGATGCAGACCCAGCAGCAGGACAGCCTGGCGGAGATACAATCCACGGTCAACGAAAAGCTGGCGCAGTCGCTGAACCAGAAGATCGGGCAGTCCTTCCAGCTGGTCAGCAGCCGCCTGGAACAAGTTTACCAGGGGCTGGGAGAAATGCAGACGCTGGCGGTCGGCGTGGGGGACTTGAAAAAGGTGCTGTCCAACGTCAAGACCCGTGGTATCCTGGGTGAAGTCCAGCTGGGAGCGATCTTACAGGAAATCCTTGCGCCGGAGCAGTACGCCACGGAGATTCCGACCCTGCCCAACAGCCGGAACCACGTGGAATTTGCGGTGCGGATGCCGGCGGACGGCGAACAGCCTGTGTGGCTGCCCATTGACTCCAAGTTTCCGGGGGACACTTACGCCGCACTCCAGGACGCACGGGAACAGGGTGACCCGGCACAGGTGGAGGCGGCACGGCAGAAACTGCTGAGCGTGGTGCGCAGCTGCGCTAAGGATATCCGGGACAAATATGTTCAGCCGCCGTATACCACCAATTTCGGCATCCTGTTCCTGCCCTTTGAGGGGCTGTATGCCGAGGTGGTGAACAGCGGACTGGTGGAACAGCTCCAGCGGGAGTACAGCATCAGCGTTGCCGGACCGTCCACCATGGCGGCGATTCTGAACGCACTGCAAATGGGATTCCGCACCCTTGCCATCCAGAAACACAGCCACGAGGCGTGGGTGGTGCTGGGCGCAGTCCGCAGCGAGTTCGAAAAGTTCGCCGGAACGATCGAAAAGGCGCAGAAAAGTCTCCAGGGCGCAGAGCAGCAGCTGGAACTTCTGGCAGGGACACGCACCCGTGCCATTGTGCGCCAGCTCCGGGAAGTGGAACGGCTTCAGCCGGAGGAACTGCGCCGGGAAAGTGAATAAGGGTTCTGTGTACAGCAAATCCGCCTGTTCCGTTTGGGACAGGCGGATTTTTAGGGTTAGAAAGGGAAGAATATGCTTTGTTTATACGGTTTCAGTGCTGGTACCAGGTAGATTTTCTACCATTCTCAGTAAAAATTTCAAAAGCAAAAGGCTGTCTGCGGCATCCACCGTGCCATCCTGGTTGCAATCTCCGTTTGCTTTTGCAATAGAATTGAACGAAACAACTCCTGCACAATATTTATTCAGCAAAACAGCATCACAGAGGTCAATTCTTCTGTCCATATTGATGTCGCCGCAGGGGATTTTATCAATATCCGGAGTCGTACTGTTGGTTGCTGTGTTTTCGGTAGTGGTTTGAGAATTCATCCAATCTGGGGTCGTGCTGTTGGCTGTTGTACTTTCAGTGGTGGTTTGCGAATGCAGCCAATCCGGCGTTGTTGTACCGGATGTTCCGGTATATTCATAGTCATCCGGAGTGGTGCGTGCAGTTGTTTCGGTTGTTCTTGGTTTTGTTGTTGCTGTAGTCACAGAAGATTTTGCAGACGTGGTTTCTGTTGAATCAGCTGTTGACATATTGGGATCGGTTGTTGTCGTATATGTTGTGGTGATACTTGGATTTTTTGCTCTGAAAGTATAGTCCATCTCGTATTCTGCGGATCTTACATAAACGCCTTCATTTTGCAGCTGATATCCTTCGGGTAAAGATACTGCATAAATTGTATAGGGCTTTCCATACTCCAGCAAAAAGGAAAAATCGCCGCCGTCATATACAAATTGATGGATTACCTCTCCGGTTTCCTCCGATATGACTTGAAATGCAACACCAGGAAGGTACATTTCATCATTTGGTGATTCATCCAGTACACGTATGGTCATGGGAACTTCTATGATATCGGTATCATCATGCTTTGAGACTGTCGTTTCCGTTGTATCAGAAGTCAGCCGAGGTCTGCTGGTTCCGGTTGTGCCGGTATATCGGTAGTGATCCATTTCAGTGGTAACAGTTGTTTGTACCGGAGAAGTTTCCGATTTTTTTGTTGCAGTTGTAGCTGTAGTGGATTCGGTAAAAGATTCATCTGTTGTCATGTTTGGGTCGGTTGTTGTGGTGTATGTGGTAGTGATACTGGGATTTTTCGCTCTGAATGTATAGTCCATGCTGGCATATCCGGAGACTTCAACATAAAAGCCCTGTTTTTCAAGTTGATATCCTTCCGGAACAAAGGTTGCGCATACGGTATAGGTCTTGTCATATTGCAGTGGAAATGTAAAATCGCCGCCGTCATACACAAATTGTTGGATTATTTCTCCTGTCTCGTCCAACGTGACTTGAAATGCAACGCCGGAAAGATACATTTCATCATTCGGCGATTCATCCAGAACACGTATGGTCATGGGAACCTCGCTGCCGTCTGTGTCAGTCGTCTCTTCCGCAGTGGTTTCCGTGGTTGTTTCCATTGCTTTTGTCTGGAGCGTTCCGGAAGAAACTACCACAGAAAAAGCAAAGGTCAGCCCTGCAATGCCTGCAATTATTTTTTTCAGCATAAAACTCATCCTTTCTAAACCCAAAAGCGCTTGGCTTTACCAAAGCAGGGGCAATACCCACATTGCCCCTGCAACTTCACATAGTTATCGAATCGTTCAATCTCCCCAACTCGGGTTCAGTCCGGCGCCTTTTTCTGCGCAGTACTTCATCATGTAGTAGACATCGGTGGAATCCAGCTTGCCGTTTCCGTCGATATCAGCGGCGGCAAAGGCGGCAGCCTCTTCCACTGCGTTGCCGTCGGTAAAGGAAACGTCCTCGATCCCTGCGCCCTTTCGTGCAACGTAGTACATTACATCGAAAATATCGCTGGTGTCAACGGTTTCGTTGTTGTCGATGTCGCCGGTGGGGTGTACGGTGTATGTTTTGGGGTCGTGTACATGGAATTGTGCCAGCAGATTGTACATATACGGGGAGTACCAAACACCGGTTGCACCATCTGTTTTTTCCAGTGCATTCAGCAGTAATTGGTACTGTATTTTCCACTGTTCTTCTGCTGTAAGAGGTAAGTCGTGTTGTGTAATGCGTCCTACATTTCCTTCGATTTCAAGGGTAGCAGTGCTTGTGTCCAGCCAGGCAAAATCATCTTCTGTGAGATTCTTGTCGGCGTACACAGCAACTGTTCCGCTTGTTTTTATCATGTCGTATGAAACAGCAGAACAAAATGTTCCGATCGTTACTTCTTCAGCCAGTTTTTTTTGCAGAATATCAGCGGCAGTGGATTCACATTCTTCCTTGGTAAATTCAATATGCGTATCTCCTTGCAGATAACCGTTGACCATTAAAACACGGGTGTCGCTGTCGATATTGTATTGAAGTGGGGAGATGTAATACCCCTGCTTTTCACAGTAGTCTTTCACCGCTTCGTCGTTATCCGAAGTTGGTATTGAAATTATCCATTCGGAATACTCGGGTTTTTCTTCCCGAATATCTTTATAATCGGGGGCATAGGTTGCGAGTGTAATATTTGTTTCTGCCCCGATTTTAGTGTGAATCACACCGTTCTCATCAATGGTGCTGATACAACTTGAAGTGTTCTCCGCAGATGCCGGCAAACTCCCCAGACAGCCAAGCACCAAAGCCATGCTTAATAAGCCGGCAATGCCTCTTTTCGCTTTTTTCATAAAAATCATCCTTTCTTAGATATCCTTTTTTACCAAAGCAGGGGCAATACCCACATTGCCCCTGCAACTTCACATAGTTATCGAATCGTTCAATCTCCCCAACTCGGGTTCAGTCCGGCGCCTTTTTCTGCGCAGTACTTCATCATGTAGTAGACATCGGTGGAATCCAGCTTGCCGTTTCCGTCGATATCAGCGGCGGCAAAGGCGGCAGCCTCTTCCACTGCGTTGCCGTCGGTAAAGGAAACGTCCTCGATCCCTGCGCCCTTTCGTGCAACGTAGTACATTACATCGAAAATATCGCTGGTGTCAACGGTTTCGTTGTTGTCGATGTCGCCGGTGTAGTGCGCCGTTGTCAGATCGGTTTCGCTGCCTTGGAAACTACTAGAAAATGCAGATTCTTGAACGCCGGTGACAATTACAGAGGATGGATAAACTTCGTTATCGTTTCGTGTTTTGCAGAATTTATCCTTGAGTTCCCGTGCTATTGCTACACCATCCTCAATATTTTCCACGGAGCTGATTTTATATGTGCTGACATTGCTGTTTTCAGAGGACTGTTCAGTCACTTCAATGCTGGAGTCAAAAGCCTCTGCTGTCTTGCGGATTTCCTCTGATTTACCCGACACAGCATTTTCTAACAATACGCTATTATCGTATCCGCCCTTCATACTTGTTGCAGAAAAAGAGGTGTAAGTTGCATGAGCGATATAGCCTTTTTCCTGCAATATTCTGCAAAATTTCAGCGCTTCATCTCGTTTATTGGTATAGTTGGAAAAATCGGTGGAGTGATTGCCGTTCTTATCTGTTTTGTCATAAAGCATGACTTTTAGACGCTCGCCGTACTGGGAAAAAGTTTCCAGAACAACCTCTTCATCATATTTCTCAAAAACCTGATCTGCGTTGTATTCATTGTAGAATTTAATAAATTCGGCGTTGTTTGTAACATAAAGTGTAGTGTAATTAAACTTGAAGTCAGATAAGTAGGCAATGGTGTGGCTGTCATTATTATAGTATGACATATAGGATGACTCATCCAAATATTGTCCTTTTGGACATTCACACACATCGGTAATATCAACAGCGTTTTCTGGAATAATGCTAGTATATCCTATCATTGCATTTGCAGAAATTCCAGCAATAGAAACAGATGTTGTAGCAGCTGCCAGAAAAGCAGCAAAAACCCTCTGGAATTGTTTTTTCATAAAAATCATCCTTTCTTTAGATATAGGGGTTGTTTTTGTAGAATTGGAGCAAATTTGTGGTTATTCTGGCTCCACCATTGTAAGAGTTGGCATCGCCATAAGCATGAATTCCGATTACAGTATAGTATGCTTTTCCCTGAAATGTGGAAGTAATATAAATTGGTCCGCCGCTGTTTCCACCAAAGGTGTCAATATCATAGTACAGTTCATTATCATCGCTTTGGCGAATAAAACCTGTCCCTGTATACATGACATTATGCACTTCTTGATTATTGACTTTTTTAGGGAATCCAGTAACAGATACAGCGGTTTGCTTGTTGATAAAATTATCATTCATAATGCCCAGATTAAAAATTGCATAATCACTCAAGTCTTCATTGACTTTAATTAAAGCATAATCATAAGGATTATAGTCTGAGTAAGAGCCGTTTACATAGAGTGTGGGAACATGAACTTCAACAGCATCTGTAATTGATAATCCTGGTGTACCATCAGAGTTAAAGAAATTTATTTCTGTAACTTTTGAGCCAGAATTAGTAGCATTTTTGCCATTTGTCTGTTCGCAAACACAATGCGCAGCAGTAGCAATGGTGTGTTCATCAACTACAAAACCCGTTCCCCAATATGACTCGCCATTACTAGCAGTAAAATTAATTTTTACCACACCACTTTTTGAAAAGTCAACCACTCGTGTGTCGTCACCAATGACAGCACGTGCATTTGTAGAGGATAAGGTGTCCACCGGATTTAGTGTGTACTTTGTTTTGTAGGTTCCGCCTCTTTTCAACGAAAAAACGGTATATGAAACGGCGTTGTTGGAATTTGCCGCAGAAACGCAGTCTGTAGGCAAACTCAAAGAAAGAGACAATACAAATACAGCGGTTGAGACTGCCAGGATTTTTTTCAGCTTTTTCATATTACATTTCCTCCTTATTAGCCTGTTGTATGCGGAAGTCGGTTGATTTCATGCACTAAAAAAGCCATTAAAATCGTAGAGTCCACACCGTCTATAATTCCGTTTGCATTTGTGTCTGCAACATTGTAGTTGCTAAGTACACCTTCACCAGCTAAGAACTTGTTTAATGTTACTACGTCGGAAACATCAAGTTTTCCGTCGTTATTCACGTCGCCTAATATTGCCGCCGAAGATGACAGTGCGCTTATGCTCCCCAGCGTTGCCCCTGCAATCAGTGTTGCCATGCAGGCTGCGAACATCTTTTTGATTTTTTTCATAGTTCTTCCTCCTCTTTTATGTCCCGTGTTTGTAAACGATTTCACCTGATGCCTGCATCTCCCTTCCAAAATTTAGACTTTTCTGCGATTCTCTTATGCTTATATTATAGCAATATTGTTCATGTGTGTCAATCTCAACAGCGAAAATTCAGCATTATTGCTAAATTCGTTTTGTCGAATCTGTTCAAATAAGAGATATACTTTGTCGAATTTTGTCGGATTTTCGTTGCAAAATCAAAAAAGCCCGTTTCCGCAGAAACAGGCTCATTTTTCTCTCTCCGAAACCGCTCACTTCGCAGAATCGCTGTGGTCGTTTTCGCTGTTTTTTCGCTTTGCCGCCCGGCTGTAAAGGGTCTGCACCGACTGCCGGATGTGCCAGCGGTGCTTTTTCTTTTCCGGCTGGCTGGGCTGGTTCGGCGTGCCGGAGGCGGTCTTTTCCCGCATCACCGTATAAATGATGGACATGACCGGAACGCCTACGATCATTCCCAGGACGCCGAACAGTCCGCCGCCCACCGTGATGGCGAACAGCACCCAGATCGCCGGGAGTCCCACCGAGGTCCCCACCACACGGGGATAGATCAGATTGCTGTCGATCTGCTGTGCAATGATAACGATAATGACAAAGGCGATGGCATGACCCGGGTTCACCATCAGCAGGATCAGCGCACAGGGAATCGTACCCATCCAGGGTCCCACATAGGGGATCATGTTGGTGATGCCGATGATAACGGCGATCATCATGGGGTATTCCAGCCCGCCGATGCTCATGACACAGAAGATCAGCACGCCCAGAATGAACGCATCCGACAGCTGACCGCTGATAAAGTTGGAGAAGGTGGAAAAGGTCAGTCTGCCGTAGTGAGACAGCCGGTGATAGTGTTTTTCGGGCAGGAAATGCCGCAGAATCTGCCGTCCCTGGCTGCGGAGCTTGTTGCGTGCGGCGAGGACGTAGACCGAGAAGATCAGCCCGATGAAAAAGTCGATCACGCCGCCGATGAGACCGCTTGCCCAGGTGCTGAGCGTTCCCACAGCGTCCGGGATGTAGGTGGTCAGACTCATCAGCTTGGTGCGGAGCATCGCCGGGTTGATGTCGTTGTCCTCCAGGAATTTGAGGATCTGTTCGCCCCGGCTGCTGTTGAGGAACTTCATGACGTTGTTGTAGTAGAGCATGATGTTGTCCCCGAAGTCCCGGATACTGGTGATAAACTGCGGCACGATGATCCAGATAATGACGCACAGCAGTGCGAGCATCAGAAAGTAGGAACAGAATACCGCCATCGCTCCGGTAGGAAAGCGTGGGAACTTTTTCCGCACACGCTGAAACAGCTTGTCGATCTGACAGGTGGGGCGGTACAGGATGAATGCAATGACCAGTCCGATGGTGATGGGGCGCAGGACGTCAAACACATAGGACAGCAGTCCGGTGAAGATCTCGTGCTTGATGAACAGGAACGCCACCAGCAGCAGAACAACGCCGCTGAAAATGATGGTCGCCGCCCACTGCTTGTTGACGAAGTCCCACTTCCGGACTTTTTTCTCTTCGCTCTCCGGCGCATCAGAACGGGTTCCGGTCTCGTTTGGCTCGTTTGTCATAATGGTTGCCTCCTTGTCAGCCTACCACTTCTTTTGCGACGGCTACGGTCTCCATGGCGTCCTTGGCGTAATAGTCGGCGCCGATCTTTTCCGCATAGTCGGCGGTCAGCACAGCGCCGCCCACGACGATTTTGCAGTCCGGGCAGGATGCCTTTACCAGCTGGATGGTCTCTTCCATAGCGCCCAGGGTCGTGGTCATCAGCGCCGAAAGTCCCACCAGCTTGACGCCGTGTTCTTTCGCCGTGTCCGCCACCAGCTGGCACGGAACATCCCGTCCCAGATCCAGCACCGTATAGCCGTAGTTTTCCAGCAGTACCCGGACGATGTTCTTGCCGATGTCGTGAATGTCGCCCTTTACCGTTGCCAGGACGATCTCGCCACGGCTGACCGGGGCGGCATTGCGTTCGATGAGGGTGGTCTTGATGACCTCGAATGCCGCCTGCGCCACGCTTGCGGTCTGGATCAGCTGGGGCAGAAAGATCTTGCCCTGTTCAAACAGCTTTCCGGCGCTGTCCAGTGCCGGGATCAGAATGTCATTGACCACTTCCATGGCGTCGGTGGTTTCCAGCAGCTGCGCCGTGATCTTTGCGCCCTCGTTTTTCAGTCCGTGGGACATGGCGTAGGGCAGATCCAGGGTCTCCGGCGCTTTTTCCGCCGCCGGTTTTGCCGCAGCAGTCGGCGTGGCTGCCGCCGTGGCAGTCGGCATATTGGCGTATGCCTCCACGAAAGCGGCACAGTTTACATCGAATCCCCGGAGCAGGCGGAACGCCCGGACAGCCTCTGCCATAGAGGCGATATTGGGGTTGATGATGGGCAGATCCAGTCCGTTTTCCAGCGCCATGGTGAGGAACGTCCGTGTGACAGCCTCACGGTTCGGCAGACCGAAGGAGATGTTGGAAACGCCCAGGACGGTTTTCAGTCCCAGTTCCGTCTTGACCCGGTGGAGCGCCTCCAGGGTCTCCTTTGCGCCGTCCTGTTCCGCCGATGCCGTCAGCGTCAGACAGTCGATGTACACGTCCCGTTTCGGGATACCCAGTGCCGTGGCACGATCCAGGATGCGTTTGGCGATGGCGAACCGGTCTGCCGCCTTTTTGGGAATGCCGTTTTCGTCCAGGGTCAGTCCCACGACCGCAGCGCCGTATTTCTTGACCAGCGGCAGGATGTTTTGCAGCGATGCCTCTTCGCCGTTGACGGAATTGACGATGGGCTTACCATTATATACCCGAAGTGCAGCCTCCATGACAGCCGGGATGGTGGAGTCCAGCTGCAAAGGTGTGCCGCCGATGGACTGGAGCGCCTTTACCGTGCGGATCATCATGCCCTTTTCGTCGATGCCCGGCATACCTACATTCACATCCAAAAGGTCAGCCCCGGCATCCACCTGCTGCACTGCCTGATCCAGGATGTAGTCCATGTCGTTTGCCTGGAGCGCCGCCTTGAACCGCTTTTTGCCGGTGGGGTTGATGCGCTCGCCGATGATGCGTGGCTGGTCGATCTGCACCACTTCGGATGCAGAGCAGACTGCTGCCGGGATCTGGATGTTTTCCCGTTTCGGGATCTCTGCCTGTTCCAGCAGGTCATAAGCCGCCTTGATATGCTCCGGTGTCGTGCCGCAGCAGCCGCCGTAGACGGTGACGCCCAGCTGTGCAAACTTCACCACAGCCTGTGCAAATTCCGCCGGGTCTACCAGATATTCTCCGGTGACCGGGTCCGGGAGTCCGGCGTTGGGCTTTACCACCAGCGGCAGCGTGGTCCACTTTGCCATCTCCTCCACAATGGGAAAGAGTTCGT
>OHPQ01000436.1_pt1 | contig 20348 bp, 18 predicted proteins | sample 1577821 | NCBI WGS metagenome assembly OHPQ01 (sample SAMEA3879509, study PRJEB24766) | human gut metagenome | biome: human-associated habitat; feature: feces | place: USA | collected 1985/1987 | reverse complement strand
GTGGTCAAATTAGGGAAATTGCTTGACAATTCCAAAATTTGTATGGTAGAATAAGGCGAAACAAAAAAGAACGCGTCCATTTTATAAAATAATTGGAGTTTCAAGTGGTTTCTAAATGTGATTACCTAGAGAAATTCTATATTACTTTTTGATTTTTTGGATGTTATATAATGTAAGAATCAAGATTCGACTAGTTATTTACTTTTAACATGATAGATTTATTTTAGCGAGAGTTCAAAGAAATTCTCGTTAGAATTGATCTTTGGAGGTAGATGTCCCCGATGGTAAAGAAAAAAGTTGTTGGGCGCAGAGTGTTATCAATTTTGTTATGTATGTTGATGGTAGTCTGTGCAATTCCAATGGTTGCATTTGCGGCTCCCGCAGATCAGACGGGTGCGGTTGTGCTTCAAAGAAGTTCTGATGATTTGTTTTTATACCGTAACATTATAACGACAGGGCAAGAACCTGTTTATGCAGGAGTAAGACTAGGAGATTTTCCACTAAAGACAGGTAATGCGGTTATACGCTTTGCGAATGCAGCAGGCACAAACTGGGGCACTGCTTATAATGGTACAAAGTTAGCTGTGCGTTGGGAGAATCCGGAAACAATTATTGAAAGCGAAGGTACGACTACTCAGCCGATTCGTTTATACGCTGTAGCAGATGAAAATATTTTTATTGTAGCAGAATATACTTTTGAGGTTCAACCCGCTGAATTAGTTCCCACTCCCGAAATCAGTATAGAACCAACAATAGATTCTCCGGTCAAATATAAAGAGGGACTAAAAGTCTCTGATTTAACATTGAATGTCAATGACGCCAAGGCTACAGTAGCTGGTGAAGTGATAGAAGGTACCTTTTCCTTTACAGAACTGGATAAAGCACTTTATGTAGCAGAGAATATTCCGGTTTCTGTCACCTTCACGCCCGATGATCCCACGCAGGCCAAGCCTGTGACGTTTACCATCCCTGTCACCATTGAAAAAGGGGACATCGTCGTACAGGAAGCGCCGACCTTCACGTATGTTTACAGCAACAGAACGTTGCGTAATCTTGGCACGAGCGGCGCAGAAATCCAGAGCGGAATCGTGGAGCCTTCCACGGTAAAGTGGGATTTTGTTGGTAAGACCGGTCTGTCCGGCGATGCGTCCGACCCACTGGCACTGCAGGTGCTGGATGCCGGCACCTATACGGTGACAGCCCGTGCCACTGCAGGCAGCAGTTTTAACACTGGCTTCTTCCCTGTGAAGGTCGTCATCAAGGCGGATGAGACAAAGGCGTTCCCGCTGCAAGTCGACTTGGAAGGCAATGAGCTCCATATCAAAGCGGACACCACTTATGGCCTTGGCTATGGCGGCAAAGGCACGGTGACCTATTCTGTCAATGACACAGTGATTGCCGAAAACGCCGATCCCAAAGCGGAAGTTGTTTATGCAATCCCGGAAAGCGGCGACTATACCGTGAAAGCGGAATATACGCCCGCTGAAAATGATAATTATATCTACAAGCCAGCCACCCAGACGGTCAAGGCGGTTCTGCCGCGTACCGTCACGGTCAATGGCGGCTCTGGCTCCGGCAGTTATAAGCCGGGCGATACCGTCAGGGTGGAATTTGATCAGACCAGCCTCAAGAAGTATTATGAATTCAAGGGCTGGAAGATCACCAATGCAGAAGGCGAGACCGTCGATGTGGGCGTCGAAGACCTCACGCAGACAAGCATCTCCTTCACAATGCCCGATGAAGACGTCACTGTGGAAGCGACTACCAGCTTCTCCATCCAGCTCTTCTTCAAGAGCATTGGGGACTCGATCATGGCGTTCCTGATGAAGGTCGTGGAGTGGATTATGGGCCTCTTCAACGGGTTGGGATCAATTACCTGATTCCATCTTTCGTCTCTTATTTTCTTTGTTTGTAACCTTGCCTGGGGGTCACCTTATTTCACCAATGCCGGGCAACCGGCTTGGCTTTCATGGGGAGCGCCCCAACTCCCCGGCATCCGGGTAAGGTTATGATATCCAGACAGGCGTTTTCCCGCAAAGCCTTGTGCATGCGGGCGCGCCTTCAGGGGGTGAGCGGCGGTCGGGCAGGCCGCCGCAGGGATCTCCTTCTCCCGGGCACGGTATGCAGGCCTTTCAGAGTCTTACATAAAAAGGAATCTGATTTTTCATGAGCCACATGGAAGGAATGGCCTGTGTTCCCGAAGCGGAAGAAAAGCAGCGATTCTCCTCCTGCCGTGTGTTGTAATCGCCCGCGGGTGGTCGCGAGAACACCCGATGAGCGGATATGGCAAAGCCGATAAGCTCTCATGCGGCTCCCGCACCGGCCGGGCGCCTTGAATGCCTGTGTGTGCATTCTCTGTTTTCCAAAAGAACTGCACGTCCCCAACCATTATTATTGAAGCGGCGTATGACAAGTTTGCGGAAGATGGAAATCGACAGATCACATGGCGGATAGGGCTGCCTGGATGGAGCGGCCGCGGCAAAAAGAGTTTTCGGAAATGGGCGCTCCATGTTTCCGCTTTGTCGACAGGCGGGAATGTGAGCCGGGTTTGCACAGGAAGCTTCCGCCCGGTAGTCCAGTGGGAGTGAGGCGGCGGCCTGGCCGGATGCCTGCTTCCCATTCCTGACACATGTCCTTGGAACGGCATGATGGACGGGTTTCTATGAATTACGGGGATTCCCCGCGTGCATGACGGTGCACGCGGGGGATTTTCTTTTGTGATGTTTTGGTAGGGGCGCCTTTGACCGCTCGCGGGCCCCTGCGTCGTAATCAATAAAGAAGGCGCCCGCGCGGCCTGAGCGCAAGCACCTTCCCTTTTGACAAACAGATGAAATATATTATCGCTCCATATCGTAAAAATACCGTTCAAGAATCGCCAGCCCCGCGCCTTTGCAGCACGCTGTGCGGAAATCCTCCGTGTTTGGCAGCAGCTCCGGCAGAATATCCACGCGCCGCGGCAGAAGCAGCGCTTCATATGCCTCCCGTAGTTTATCAATAAACTGCGGGTCAAGCTCGGTATAAGGGGTTTCCACGAGGATGGTTTTGGGGTCGAGCAGCCAGGTCACATTGGCAAATAAAAGCGCAAGCTCTGGAATGGCCTGCTCCAAATAGGCGATCAGGCGGGGATCGTCCTGATGATTTGCCGCAATCTCCTCAAAGGAGGGCACAGAGCCATCCGGCTTCGTAAACAGCCTGCACAGGCTGCCAATGCCCACGGCTTCTTCAATCATTTTGCCGCTTTTCGTATACATCCGGCCAATTTTACCCGCGTAGGAATAGGCGCTGTCGAGCACGTGCCCATTATAAAAAATTGCGCTGCTCACGCCCTCGCCGATGCGGGCATAAAAAATATGATCCTCCTGCAATGCAAGACTACCCTCAAACTGCACGGCATATCTCACATCTTCATCAATGGAAAGGATCTGATCGGAAAAGAAGGGCAACAGCGTTGCCTTTAGTTTGGCGGAAGAAAGCTCCGGGATACGCGAATGCAGCACCTGGTCCCATTCTTCATAGTAGGTGCCGGGCACGCATACGCCCACGCCGATCGCGCTGCTCATCGCATCCTCCAGCCGCTCGCGCAAAAACGAGGCAACCGCATTGCGCAGGTTCTCCTCATAGCTTTGGTTGTGGTCGTAGCGGTGCTGGTAAAAATCATTTTCGAGCTTTAAATCCATTTGCAAAAGGCCGATTCGGAAATCATGCTGCTCCAGATCAATCAACACCATTTTTTTGTGATCCGGGGAGAGGGAAACAATGTTGCCCTTGCGGCCAACTTTGGAAGTATCCTCTTTTTCCTCAGAAGCAATGTCACACCGAACGAGCTGATCTACAATTTTGCCCACCGTCATCAGGCTGATCCCTGTTTTAGAGGATAGCATTTGCCGTGAAATAGAGCCTTGGTGGTAGATTTCTTGAAAAACCTTCATCATATTTTGAAGCTTGATATTTTTTTGGGTAATGAGCTGCATCACTGGACTCCTCGTTTCTATTCTGTTTTCAGCCCGCCGGAAAAGCAGGGGTACAACTGCGCGAAAGCAGTTCTACAAGTGGAGATAAGAATGCCTTTATTGTATGCTATTTTTTATGGAAAATCAAGGCGAAATCAGCTTTTTTCAGCTATTTATCGCTGTAAATCGGCAAGATTAACGGTTTTCATATGATTTTCCCTGATTTTTGCGCTTAAAGTCGTTTTTTCATAAAAATTGAATGAAAAACATGGAGACAAGCCCCTGCTGCATATGCATGATTAAACGGGCGCGCCTTTCGCGCCGAATTTGCAGCAAGGATGGGATGCCATGAAGGTTATGATTTTTACACGCAGGCGGCTGGCCGTGCTGACGAGCTGCCTCGCGGCAGGGCTGCTGGTGGCTGTGCTGGCAGCGCAGGGCCTGAGCGTGGTCACTGCCGCAAGCCGGAAGCTGCTGCCTGTCTATAGCGTGGAAACGGCGGAGAAAAAGGCGGCCATCACCTTTGACGCCGCCTGGGGCAACGAGGATACGCAGCAGCTGATCGACATATTGGGCAAGTATCAGGCTAAGGCGACCTTCTTTATTGTGGGCGAGTGGGTGGATAAATACCCGGAAAGCGTAAAGGCTCTGCACGACGCGGGCCACAGCATTCAGAACCATTCCAACACACACAAGCACTATCCCAAGCTCAGCCGGGATGAAATCATTAAGGATTTGAATGCCTGCAATGACAAAATTGAAAAAGTCACAGGCGTGCGTCCCACGCTTGTCCGGCCGCCCTATGGGGATTATGACAACGCTGTGATTGAGGCGGTCAACGCTGCGCCGATGACGGCCGTGCAGTGGGATGTAGATTCGCTCGACTGGAAGGATTTAACAGCCAGTGAGATGTATCAAAAAGTGGTGCCCAAGGTGCGCAACGGCTCCATTATTTTGTTCCACAATGCGGCAAAACATACGCCGGAAGCACTGCCCGCCATCCTGGAAGCGCTGCAAAAGGAGGGGTATCAGCTCGTCACGCTGGAGGAGCTGCTCTGCAAGGGCGAGTTTACGCTCGATCATGCGGGCAGGCAGATTCCAAAGGCAGGCGCGTTGGCAAGCCAACCAGCCGCATAAAGAGTGGGCGCCGCATTATGCAAGGCATGATGCAGCGCCCATAAAAAAACCGTTTTGCCTCAAAGGCACGTTTTTGCTGTGGCTTGATTTTAAAGATGCATTTTGCGGCAGGCCTCTTCTTTTTCATCGCACTTTTGAAGGATCAGCGGTTTTTTGGCGTCAATGATGATCGACGGCATCACGAGCTTTTGCTCTGAGTTGCGTGTATCGTGGTAAAGGGAGCGGCCGATATAACCATCCTCAGCATTCCAGTGAACATAGTGGAATTTGCCGTTTTCGTCGCAGTATTCCAGCAGCTCCACCAGAAATCCAGCGGCTTCAAATACCCCACGAAAAGTTTGATAGTCATATACAATTTTATGCGTATATGCCGGGTGATTCTCCGGCCCCGGGCCGCCTATCTGAACAAGCCTCTGATAATCAGCGTTACGAAAATTTTTATCCGGCACAGCGGCACGCATATATCCACCGGGCCTGAGGAAGGCAAAACAATTTTGCGCTGCTCGAATTCCTTCCTCCAGCGTCATATGTTCCCATACGTGCTCGGCCAGAATGGCATCTAAGCTGTTTTCGGCAAACTGCTTTGCAAAATCCTCCCGATTTAGAACATTGAGTGTGTTTTCCTGCATCATTTTCCAGCCACGGAAATGCGTTCGGCCTGCTCCGATCACGATCCGGTTCTTTTTGGTTACCATTGTTTGGCGCATAAATTCCCACCCACTATTTAATCAATTTCAAATTCACTCTCATCATACTTCGGAAGCCTCGGGCGCGGCTTCGGCTCGCGCCGAAGTGGGTCATAGCGGTATTTCCGGCAGCGGTCGCCCGGCAGGACAATGCCCTTTTTGATGCATAGCACGGTTTTGCCATCCGGCGCAGTACGCCCATGCTCGCAGAAGGCACAGCAGGGCTCAATCTCCGGGCTGAAAAGCTGATATTTCATGATAGAAACCGTCCTCTCTTGAAAGGCTTGCAAGGGGTTTTATACGATCTTTTCCATTTTGAGCAGTTTTAATTCAAAAGGCCGGAAGGCGAGCGCACCCTCGCAGGGCTCCAGCGCATCCTCCATCACATCGGTGAGCCCAGCGTTCCGATAGCCGGAGAAGGAGATCTCCGCAGCCTGCGCGGCCTCAGAGCAGTTGTAAAGCCGCAGCACTGCGCCGCTGCCGTCCTTTGAGAGCTGCACCGATTCCAGCACGATATTAGCGTTGGAAGAGGCATAGCTGCCGGCAGGGCCCGACGCAACATTCCCCGCTGTTTCATAGATCGGATTGTTGAGCTGATAGGCTAGGGCATATGTTGCGCGGCTCAGGCCGCCCTCGTGCGGAAGCAGTGCAAGCTTGATGTGGTGGATGCCCCGGTCCACCTCATGCCCCGGGCCGCCGCTGGGCGAGCGGATGAGATTCACATCGATCACGCCGTTTTTGCAGCGGAAGCCATATTTGCAGTCGTTCACCAGCGAGAGGCCGCATTCGTTGGTGCTCAGATCGACAAATTTCTGGCCGGATACTTCATACTGCGCTTTTTCAACGCTGTTGTTTTCCGTCGTTTTCCGCTTGATGTGGCCGAAGGGCACGTTGAAGCTGCATTCCTCCGCGTCAATCGAGGTGGGAAATTCGATGCGCAGCATCCGGCTTTTTTGATGGCAGTCGATGGTGAGCTCCATTTGCAGCGCGGAGGTGTGATCCATCAAACGGTATTCCATCGTAATGGTGCTGTCGCCAACGCGGTAAGTGCCCCTGGCCGTTGCGCACGGACCGTCTGCCATCGATTCAAAGCCGGTGCATTGTGCCTCCCTGCGCGTACGCTGATAGTTTTGCGGGCGGATATCCCAACAATCGCCCACATCGCGGTACTGCGTGATGACGGCCATTCTCTTTGCTCCGTCTGTGAATTCGCGCTCCAGCCGCTTATCGTAGAAGGAGCGGATAAAACCGTTTGTAAACGTGATTTTCACGCAGTCGTTCTCAATCAAATCCTTTTCTGCGCGCGCGTGGAAGGTGGAGATTTCGTTTAACCCTTCCCGAGGGAGGAAGCCGAGCGCAGGGATTTCCGCCCGATACCATTTGCCATGCTCTTTGACCGTGACCGTATCGGCAAAGGAATTGAAGTTCAAGAACCCGCGGCCGAAAACAGCGGAGGCAAGCGCGGCAATCGCCGCCTGCACTTCAGCATAAATCGCCTGGTAGCGCGCTCGGCTTTCATCATACACCCGGTTGATCGAGGAGCCCGGCAGGATATCGTGGAATTGATAGAGCAATACCTCCTTCCACAATTCATCCAGTCGTTCGGGTGGAAGGGGGAGCGCCGCTTTGCCGCTCGCGAGGAGCATCAGTAGCTCATAATTGCGCAGGGCAAATTCACATTTACGATTATAAAATTTATTGGCGCTCTGTGTCGTATAAGTGCCCTGGTGCTTTTCGAGATACAGCTCGCCCTTGTGGACGGGGTAAGCGGCGCCGTCATCCAACTTGTGGAAGGCGTCGACCGCTTTGGTGGGGATCACCTCAGGCTCGCCCTCGATGTTGCGAAAGCGCTCCATGCGCTCAATGTGCTCATAGCCGGGGCCTGCGCCGCCGTCGCCGATGCCAAAGAGCATGATGGCCTGATTGCTGATTTTGCGCTCCTGATAATTGCGCTCGCCAAACTTCATGCGCTCTGCTGTGACGGGGCCGTTATAGGTTTCATCCGGCAGCATATGGGCCAGCACCTCGGAGCCATCCGGGCTCTGCCAGCGGAAGGTATGGTAGGGGAATTTATTCACCGTATTCCAGCTCAATTTTTGCGTTAAGAAATAGGGCACGCCCGCGAGCTTCATCACCTGCGGCAGGCAGGCGGAGTAGCCAAAGCTATCCGGCAGCCAGAGGATTTTCATATCCAGCCCAAATTCACTGCGGAAAAACTGCTTGCCGTAATAAAACTGCCGGAGCATGCTTTCGCCGCTGATGAGGTTGGAATCCATCTCCACCCAGGTAGCGCCCTGCACCTCCCACCGGCCGCCTTGCACGGCCGCTTTGACGCGCTGATAGAGCGCAGGGTCGCCTTCCTCAATCCAGCGGTAGAGCTGCGCCTGAGAGGCGCCGAAAATATAATTCGGGTACTGTTCCAAATTGTGCAGTTGGGTGGAAAAAGTGCGCAGGCCCTTGCGCTTTGTTTCCCGGATGGGCCACTTCCATGCGAGATCCAGATGGGCGTGGCCGATGGCATAATATTGGAAATGGCCGGGCTCCGTGTTGCGCCGATTCAAAAGCGGCAGGAGTTTTTCGTGGTATGCGGCGGCCTGTGCGTCACTGATGGTTTGATACACCTGCAAAAGCGCGGAAAGCTGCTGGAGGATGGCGAGGGTAAATTCCGTATCTGGATTGGTGTCGTAAACAGAGATCAGGGCTTGTACGTCATAGGCGAGCGTTCGGATATGTGCATGACATACGGCGGTGGACAGTTCGCCGATGCGCGCACCGTTTTTCAGGTTGCCAAACAGGTCGTTTGCCGCGGCGTCAATCCAAAAATCGACCACGCCATTCTCTGAAAAATCTTCTACCACGCGCTTGACGGGGAGGGAGAGCGTGTAGTCATATTCAGAAGCATAGCAGGTGACCGCCTGCACGGGGGTTGCGTCAGGCTGATAGATTAAGCCCTCGCCGCCGATATTGATGAGATAAACATTGTGATCCCCTCGATGCACAGGCGGAATTTCGCCCGTAACGTGGAACCACGCGCAGTCAAACGTGTGCTGCGCCCAGCGGTCGCCGGGCTTGAGGTTTTGGATCAGCCTGCCGGTTTCCTTCTTTGCAAAGGGCAGTGGCTCCTCGCTCACATAAGCGTCGGCCTGGAGCGTTCCGGTCACCTCATACGCACGGTCGAACAGAGCTTCTGCCATCCGTTCAATCCGTGCTCTGAGCAGAAGATCCGCCGGGCGGCGGGATTTGGAGAAACGCTTTCGATCCTCCCGCCTTTTTTTGCGGTTTACAGATCCGCAGGTCATTTTTTGGGAAAATGTTTTTTGCATCATATCTACCGCCTTGTCAAAGTGATCAATTGATTGCCGTATCGCTGAGAGGACAGGGCGTGCCGTTATGCAGCTGGCAATGGGGAAGATACGGGCGACCTTGTCCAGATTATGGAGGGTCAAGCCTTTTTGATTCGCCCTGTTTCCCATCTATCGCCTTAGTTTAGCATTTTTTTCGACGGCCTTCAACCTCCAAAATCAGCAGGGCGCACATAAACAGCATTCCGGCGGCCACCGGCGCGGAGGCGGCGAAGGCCTGCGGCAGTGCCTGCACATGATTGGAGAAGACTGCCGTTTCACAGGGGAACAGCCGGAAAAGCCCCGTGCTAATCAGGCAGGCAAGCAGACCGTTTGCAGCCCTGCCGCAGAAAAACAGCGGCAGGGAAAGCCCTGTTTTGGATACGTCGCGCAGCACCTGGCAATGCACGCAGATTCCGCCCCAGCCGAGCACGAGCGCAAGGATGGGCAGCGGCACTTTACCTGCTGCGCTGGCGCAGCCGGAGGTTACCTCTAAAAAGCACTGCACAAGGATGCGCAGCGTGCCGGGCATCGGCAGAAGGCCTAGCAGCGCGGCAATGCAGGAAAATAGAATGACCCAAACGCAGATGGACACAATGCCCGCACAGCCTTGGGCGGCCGCATCCACCAGAGCCTGCGCCATGGGTGGGCAGGTAGGGGCGGTAGCGGGGCTTTCCTCCATTGGCTCTTTGGCTGCCAGAAAGCGCATACAAAGCCCAATCAGCAGCGCGCTGGCAGTGAGCGCCGCGCAGAGGATCAGCCCGGCCCGCCGGTTGCGGAGCATGGCGGAGCCAACGGCGCTGATGAGAAAGGCCGGGCCGGAATTGACGCAGAAGAGCAGCATGCGCTGCGCCTGCTTCTGCGTGATGAGGGCGGCGTCGAGCAATTGCGCCGTCATACGCGCGCCGACCGGATAGCCGCCGATCAGGCTCATTAAAATGGCGCTGCCCGCCGCGCCCGGCAGGTGGAACAGCAGCTGGGTGGCAGGCCCCAGCAAGCGGCCTGCCCGCTGCGCAAGGCCGGATTGCACCAGGAAGGAAGAAAGAACTAAAAATGGAAAAAGAGACGGAATTACTACTTGCCCGCATAAGGCAAGCCCATCCCGTACCCCTTGCGAAGCCGCCTGCGGCGCAATCAGAATGCCGCCCCCAAAGGCGGCGGCGCCCAATGCAGATAATACGATTTGCAGCGTTTTCAGCCGTTTCTTTTTCATAGTCCTTCCCCCCTGATGCATATATATGAGGAACGGGCGGGGGAACATGCCCGGCATATCAGGAAACGCGAGGTTGGGGCCATGAGAAAAGCAGGAATACGCAGCCATCGGGGCAGTGGCGCGCCAAACAGCGGGCTGACCGCCAAGGAAAAACTGACGCAGGAGCTGGAGATCCCTCAAGCCGCCCTACGCGGCGTTTCCCATATGGAGCTTTCCGGCAACCGGGAGGCGATCATTGAAGGCTGTAAGGGTGTTGTGGAATATGACGAGGGGATCATCCGCCTGAATCTTGGCAAAAATATCGTGCGGTTTACAGGCACAGGCCTGAGCATCCGCACGTTAACGCTGGAGCAGGCGATTATCACCGGCAATATCCTCTCCATTGATTTTTCCAATTAAGTGGTTGCCTGGGCTGGCAGGAAGGGGAGACACAGGTGTTCTTTATCAAACTCATCCGTTTTTTATGCGGATATGTGCGTTTCCGTGCGAAGGGAGGCTTTCCGGAGCGCTTTATCAACCTATGCTCCAAGGAGAATATCCCCCTTTGGGATATCAGCGGCAGCAAGGGGGAAATGTATGCCAAGACGACAATCCGTGGGTATCACCGCATCCGCGCCTGTGCGCGCAAATCCGGCATGCGGCCGCGGGTGGCGGGGCGCTATGGGCTTCCGTTCTTTTTGCACCGCCACAAGCGCCGGATCGGCTTACTTTGCGGCGCAGCGGCAGCCGTGCTGATTGTTTGCATCCTTTCCTCCATGATCTGGACCATTGACGTACAGGGCAATGAAACCGTTTCCGATACAGAAATATTGGCCGTATTTGAAGAGCTGGGCGTCCGGGTTGGGTCGCGCCGTTCTAAAATCGATGTGGAGGAGGTGCAGCGCACCGCCGCCAGAAAGCTCAACGATCTTGCCTGGCTGGCATTGAATATCAAGGGGAGCGCCGCCGTGATTGAGGTGCGCGAGCGTATCCCCGCACCTAAGGTGGAGAATGATACCACGCCGCGCAATATTCTTGCTTCCCAGGATGGCACGATCCTCAGCCTGAAGGTATATGAGGGGGAAGCAGCTGTGAAAAAGGGGGAGGCCGTGCTGAAAGGGGATCTGCTGATTAGCAGCGTTGTGACCAACAAAGATCTTTCTGTCTCCTTCAAGCATGCACGCGGCGTTGCGATCGCGCAAACGCGCCACACGGTGAGCCATACCTTCCCCTTCCGGCAAAAGGCACGGCAATATACCGGAGTGGAAAGCGAGCGTTATCGGCTTTCCTTTTTTGGGTTGCGGATTCCTTTTGGCTTCGACCGGCAGCCGGAAGGGGAGGCAGAGAGCTTTTTCTTTCGTAATACGCTGCGCATGAATCAGGTTCCGCTGCCCGTTTACACGGAAACATATCTCAAACGGGAATATATCGAACAGGAGGTTACGCTCCCCAAAGCGCAGGCGCTGTTGGCCGCAGCGGCGGAATATGAGCAAAAGGTGAAGGCAGAGTTGGGGGATGCAAAAATCCTGGAGCAGAAGATAGAAACACATTTTACGCAGGAGGCCTGCGTCATCACCGGCACTTACACCTGTGAGGAAGAAATCGGGGCGCCAGAGACGCTGCAAGTCGAAGATCATATGGCGTTGGAGTAATGTAAAGATAAATAACTGTACAGATAAAGAGATTTGCTGAAAAACGATGCATTAAGCAGAAAATTCAAGAAAAAATCAGGTTTACATGCGACAAGAAATCCGCTTTACAGATCAAAAAGTTGTGCCCGTTCGGTTATGCGGCATGCAGAATGATCCACTCAAGGAAAACCGGGACAGACGTAATTTTTATTTTTAAGGATCACGCGGATGGGTGAGATGGTGCTGCGCGCTCCGTTTTTCCGCCTGTCTATCCTGTTCAAAAACGGATTGATACCATGTGTGAAGGATGCTGCCATGCTTTAACTCAAAAACGGGCTTTGCATATGCATTTTGCATATACAGAGCCCGTCTTTTTTAAGAATGTGGAAAACTATGTGAAAGTAAAGTTAGAATCTTTACGTTTGGGATACTATAATTTTTAATTTGGAACTATAAAAACGAGTTTCCACACTTTCCACAGAGTTTTCAACACTGAAAAGTTTTTTTACTTTACAGATTGGTTTATGCAGGAGAAGGTAATTTTTGTATGATAACTTTGAGAAATCAGAATAAAATGAATGAATATAAAGTGAGCCTGCATAATGGAGAGAAAGAGATTACGGCTGGAGGAAAGTATGTTATAATAACCTCACGAATCTCTAAGGAATCAAAGATTCCAAGAGCTTCGGAGAACATTGGCCATCGAACCGCGCTCACGCTTTCGGTTCTCGGCTAAATAGCTTCAAACGGGTCGTAAAGTTTCAAGCTTTGAAACTTGAAGCATTGGAAAAATGTCTGTCGGCGCAAAACGCCTCCTGCCGCGATGCGGCACCGCCATTTTTCGCAGAGGGAAACCCGGCGGATGTGGCAATACAGCTTCCAACATGCTGTTTGAAGCTGAGAGTTGTATCTGCGCATTTTGCGCCAGTTTATTTGTCAAAAAACATAATTCGCCGCTCGGCCGGAACAGGCAAGAAATCGCATTTACAGCGCCAGCTTGAGCGGCTGTTTGATCTCAGAGGAAGGTGACTCAGGATGTCGATGACAATTTACTGCTTTACCGGAACCGGAAACTCCCTTTCCATCGCCCACCAGTTGGCACAGCCGCTGCATGCGGAGGTTGTTCGGTTGGATGTTTCCTATTATGGAGAACAGGCGGGCGAAACCTGCGTGGCGGAAGGGGATGTCGTCGGTTTCGTTTTCCCCGTCTATGCATGGAGTTATCCCGATGCGGTGAAAGCGTTTGTGAAGAAGCTGAAGGTGGAGGGCCGGCCGTCGTATGTATTTGCTGTGGCTGATTGCGGCGATTCTGCCGGGGAAACGCTGATCGCTTTTTCACGGCTGCTGGAGAAGCATGGCCTCCGCCTGGATTATGGGAATATCTGTGCAATGCCGAATAATTATCTGCCGCTGTCGGATGTGGATAATAAGGCGATGGAGCGCACCAAGCTGGAAAACGCCCGTGTGCGCTGCGCGAAAATGGCAAAGGATATTGAAGATCGGTTGGTAGGGCTTAACAGCCTGCCGCCAAAGGCGATCGATCCATTTTTGCTCCATGTGGTGCATCCGCTCTTTTGCTGGTATACCAAACGGACCTATCGGAATTTTACTGTGGAAGAGGGCTGCACCGGCTGCGGCCTTTGCGCGAGGGTATGCCCGCAGAACAATATCCGGCTGGAGGGGGGGCGGCCCGTGTGGGGGAAAGCATGCGCAAGCTGCATGGCCTGCATCCATTGGTGCCCGGTGCAGGCAATCCAATACGGCAAAAAAACGAAAAGCTTTGGCCGGTATCACAACCCCAATATCAGTATTTCCAAACTCTGTGGGGAGAAGAAGGAGGCAGGCCGATGAAGGGGAAGGTAATTTCCCTGCATGGAATCCTCCGTTCGAAGCGGTTCAAATGGGCCTTGGTGGCCGTGGCCGTATTGCTGGTGATCGGGATCATTACCGGCATAATCCTGTGGAAAACGCACGGCGGGAAGACGCAGGACCGTCCAGAGGTTACGGAAATATACGGCGTGCCGGTGCATACCGTATTCATCCCGGAAACGCTGCCGGGCAGGCCCGGAATCAAGCGGAAAATAAAGTTCATCGTGATCCATGAAACGGGCAACCCCTCCGAGGGCGCGGATGCAAAGGCGCACAGTGATTACCTGCTAAATGGCGGGGAGGGCACGACCTCCTGGCACTATACGGTGGATGACCATGAGATTTACCATCACATTCCAGATAGCGAGGTTTCCTGGAATGCGGGCGACCGGCGCCAGGAGCCGGGTGGCAACATGAATGGGATCAGTATCGAGCTGTGTGTCAACAAGGATGGTGATTTTGAAAAAACCTTTGACAATGGCGCGCGGCTGACGGCATATTTGCTTAAGGCGTACGATTTAAAAATGGACGCAGTGAAGCAGCATAACGATTTTAATGGGAAAAATTGCCCGCAGACGATCCGGGAGAGCGGCCGATGGCAGGCATTTCTGAAGCTGACGGAAAGCTATCTCAAGCAGAAAAATAAATAGAAATAGCGAAATAAAGAGAAAAGGTTCTGCCGCAAAACTTTGATATTGCGGTAGAGCCTTTTTCCTTTCTTTGCCGCTGCCATCCATTTGGCGGAGAAAAAACGAAATCGGCTTGCTTTTCGGCCTTTCTATTTACTATAATACATGCAAGGCTTTTTCGACAGAAAAAGGAATGGCGGAAGCCTTACTATTCGCGTTACCATGCTCCTAAGGATTCAAATTCAAATTTAAAATCAGGAAGAGAGGGAATCTGATGCCTCAATCGCGTGTGGAGCTCTACACCTCCATTGTGCCGTCGCCGCGGCAGACCGCCTTTCAGGAAGGCGGTTTCCATGTGTTTTTTCACTATGGAATCAATACGTTTACCAACCGGGAATGGGGGGATGGCAAGGCGCCCGCCCAAATGTTCAGCCCTACCCGGCAAAATACGGATCAATGGATCGAAGCCGTATCCGCCGCGGGTGCCAAGGGCGTAATCCTGACGGCAAAGCATCACGACGGCTTCTGTCTCTGGCCAACGGAAACGACGGAATACTGTGTGCGCAACAGCCCGTATCGCTCAGGGTACGGCGACGTGGTGCGCGAGGTCAGTGATTCCTGCAAAAAATACGGGCTAAAATTTGGCCTTTACCTTTCGCTTTGGGATCGCAACTGCCCCCTCTACGGCACGCCGGAGTACAATGATTTCTATATCCGCCAGCTCACAGAATTGTTGACCGGCTACGGCGAAATTTTTTGCGTCTGGCTGGATGGGGCGTGCGGCGCGAAGATGGATGGCAAAGAGCCCTACCCCTATGACTTTGAGCGTGTCTACCAAACCGTGCGCGAGCTGCAGCCGAATGCGGTTATATCAAATTGTGGCCCCGATATCCGCTGGGTGGGCAACGAGAGCGGCCGCGCCAGAAAAAGCGAGTGGAACGTTGTGCCGGCCTTTTCCTGCGAAACGCAGAATATTGTCTCCCACTCCCAGCAGACGGATGCGCAGGATATGAAACAGCAGGCTTCTGACAGCCATCTGGAGGATCTTGGAAGCCGTGCTTTCCTTGTAAACTACGATTCCTTTATGTGGTATCCCGCGGAGGTGGATGTATCCATCCGGCCCGGCTGGTTTTACCATAAAAAGGAGAATCGCCGCGTGCGCAGCCTGGAGAACCTCCTGCGCATCTACTATGGCTCTGTGGGCGGCAACAGCCTGCTCCTGCTTAACATTCCGCCGGATACAGAGGGCCTGCTGCACGAAACGGATGTCAGGCGGCTGAAAGAACTGGGCGACGAAATCAAAAAAGGGGTTCAATTGCCTGCATTGGTTTCTAACGTTTCCGCCGCACCCCATGAAGCGGGGCACGGCCCGGAAAACTTGCTTACAGGCGAAGCGGATTTCTACACGCCGGCGGAAGCGGCCAAGCGCTATGAGGTGATTCAGGAGTTCACACAAGCGCAGAAGATTGATAAAGTCCTCATCAAAGAGCAATGTGCGTTTTCCCAGCGGATAGAAACCTACCGAATCTACGCGCGGCTTGAGGGGCGGGAAACGCTGGTTTATGAGGGCACGACCGTCGGCATTTGTCGGTTTGCAATTTTGCCCAAGCCCCTCCAGGCGGACGGTATCCGGTTGGAGATCACACAATGCCGCGGCAAGCCCTATCTCAGGCAGCTGCAAGCCTACCGGGTAAACGGCAAGCTGCCGAAGCCATCATGGCGTCGCCGGGCTGCCCGCCTGTGAACAGATATGTGAGGATCCCTATAGATTAGATAGAAAAAAGCGGATTCCATATGGTTGGAATCCGCTTCTCCATTTGTGATTTTGTTTTGCTGGGTTACCAGCCCGGCTTCCAAGGCTCCCCATCATCCTTCCAACCTTCCGGGGAATAGAAAGACGCGTCATTCCAACCGAAGCTGTTATCACTTTGGTGCCAGCCATGGTTTGCATCATAGCTTTGGTGGGTTTCCCGCCAATAGGGCGGCTGATTTTCCGTATTGCCATAGGGGGAAAAGGCGTTCTCCGGCACCATGCCAAATTCCCACGGGGAAGCAATCCCGCGGTCGAGCGCATTCTGGCGCAGCAGCTCATAATACATGGCCTGTGTAGTATAGAGATAGGGGTGCACATATACATAGGCAATGCCAAGGGTGACTGTCCCGAGCAGATACCATCCCAAAAAGCTCAGTTCCATCCCAAAAAGGCTCCCTTTATACCCCTTGGTAATCCGCTGGCTCAGGTTGAGTGCCTGAGAAGCGGTGAGCGCTGGATTGTCATGCTGAATCAGCGCTGCCATGGAATAGGAGAGGGATTTGACGATGCCGGGGATGATAAAAAGCATCGTCCATAGCACGGTGTAGATTCTGCGCAGCAGCATGGTGCCAAAATAGCGGCCGTAATGCGCAGCCGCCTCCTCATACACACTGCCGAGGCCCGGTGCGTTTCCACGCAGGAAGCCCAGATAATACCCTGCGATCGAAACCTCCAATGGGAGCAACAGCAGCGTAATCAGGGACATCATGTTCCACGACACGTTGATAAACTGCGTATGATAAATCGCATTGAAGGTGTTACGCAGCTGAACGTAAAGAGACGTGCCAAAGTTGATATAGTTGACGGCCTCAATGACAATGCCCGCTAAAAACAAATGCACCCATTGGCCGTTTGTAAGAAACTGCCGGGCATTGGCCTTAATGGCCCTACGGTTCAGTACCAAGGGGAACCCTCCCATGTGAAAATCTGCGTGCATAACGCACGGTATGCAACCTTTACACACGAGAGTATAGCATCATTTTTGCAGAGAAAAGTTGATGAACTGTAAACAAATTGCGAAGTTTACGCAGAAATTTCTGTCAAATTATCTAAAAATGGAGTCGGAATCAATTAAAAAGCATAAAATCAGCTACATTTCCGCGTTCCGCGCGATGCTGCGCGGCGCGAGATTCAGCGCCTGACGGGCAAAAACAGCGTGTGCTTGCTGGTAATAAGGGTAAACATAAAAAATAGGGAACAGGAAAACGCAGGATAGAATCCACGGCGCAAAGCTCAGCGCAAAGGCGGCCGCCCTCCCCATTTGCCCATCCATTACCCGCGTGCTTTCCCGGATTACAGCGGAGGCAGTGGCCTTGCCTGATTCATCAAACAGGTAGAAGGCCAACAGGTAGCGCCGCGTCACAACCAAATAAAAGAGAAGGCCTGTGATCAAAAAAACAATGCCCGAAACACAGGGGATCAAAAACAGGATTGCTTCGCTCCCATTCACCAGCTTATACCAGGCGATGCTGAGCAGAATCACACCAGGCCCGCAAAAAAGAAGTGCCCATCCCAACTTCCGAACCAGCAGAGCGAGCCATAGCGCCACAGCCCGCATGGCCCTGCGCGGGGCGGAAGGGGGAGAACAGGGTGCCCACCCCGTTGTGCCGGCCGTTTCTGCCGCTCTGCCGCCAAAACCAGGCTACTCGTCCCGCTTTCAACGGCGCGCAGAGCAGCACGCAGGCCGCCAGCGCGAGCAGGGAGAAAAGGAACACCAACATGAGCGCCGTTTTTTCCCCTCCCATGCCGCGAAAGGCCTCCTGTGCCTGTGGCAGCGCAACCAGGCGCCGCGCCAGGGGCGTTAGCACCCAGGGCAGGAATAAAACCAGCCCGGAAAGCAGCCATAGGGCGTTTGCCGCTACATTATGCCCCACCAGGAGCGCACGCGCTTCTATTTTTGTCATGGCCTCGTGCATGTGATGATGCTCATTCCTTTCTGATGCCTGGCAGTTTGAAAGCGTTCTTTTTCAAATGATCTCGCAGTCGTTTTTATTATGAACGGAATCAGAAGCTTTCATGCGCGTTTGCCGCCGCGTCTGCTCTGTCTTTTCTCCATATGGGCCACTTTTGCGCTATCCACAAAATTTTTTCATCCCTGCTCCTCTGCTGGGCACATTTTGCCCTTTTTTATTTTTGCCCGATATGGTAAGATAAAACCAAGTATCGATATCCGCAAAGAAACGGATATCTGAATGATTTAGGGATAAGGAGTTTTGCCAATGTCCAGCGTAAAACGTCTTTTTGTGGAAAAGCGGCCCGGCTTCGATGTGGAGGCGCGTCACATGCTGGCCGACCTGCGCGAGAATCTGGGAATTGCTACGCTTGAGGCGGTCCGCGTTGTCAACCGCTATGATCTGGAAGGGATCGGCGAGGCTGATTTTGACCGTGCTGCCCGCACCATCCTCTCCGAGCCGAATGTGGATACCGTATCCGCCGTGCTCTCTGTCGAGCCCGGCTGGCGCGTTTTCGCCACGGAATATCTGCCCGGCCAATACGATCAGCGCGCCGATTCCGCGGCGCAGTGTATCGCCCTGCTCACCCAGGGGGAGCGGCCCAGCGTGCTCTCCGCGCGCGTCATTGCGCTCAAGGGGAATTTGACGGACAAGCAGTTTGAAGCGGTGAAAAATTACCTGATTAACCCCGTGGAATCCCGCGAGGCCTCCATGGAGCTGCCGGAAAGCTTGCAGCTTCATGCGGACAGGCCCGCCGATATCGAGCGGGTGACTGGCTTTACGCAGTGGACGCATGAGCAGATCGCGCAATATCATGCGAAGATGGGCTTTGCCATGAGTGTAGCGGACCTTGTGTTTTGCCGCGATTATTTCCGCGATACGGAAAAGCGCGACCCGGCCGTGACGGAGCTCAAGGTGATCGATACCTATTGGTCCGACCATTGCCGCCACACCACCTTTTTAACGCAGCTGGACACTGTGGATATTGAAAAAGGCCCGCTCGCGCGCGCCATTGAATCGGCCTGGCTCGAATACGTCGTCGCCCGCACAGAGGTTTATCAGGAGCGCAAGAAGGATATGACGCTCATGGATATGGCCACCATCGGCACCAAGGTGCTCAAAAAGCGCGGCCTCGTGCCGGATCTCGACGAGAGCGAGGAGATCAACGCCTGCTCGATTGAAGTGCCCGTGGAGATCGATGGCAAAACGGAAACCTGGCTCGTCCAGTTTAAAAACGAAACGCATAACCATCCCACAGAGATCGAGCCCTTCGGCGGCGCGGCCACGTGCCTGGGCGGCGCAATTCGCGATCCACTCTCCGGGCGCGCTTATGTCTATCAGGCCATGCGCGTTACCGGCAGCGGCAATCCGCTGACCCCGTTTGAGGATACCCTCCCGGGCAAGCTCCCGCAGAAAAAGATCACCGTCGGCGCCGCGCAGGGATATTCCTCCTATGGCAATCAGATCGGCCTGGCCACCGGGCAGGTGGTAGAATTATATGACGATGGTTACACTGCGAAGCGCATGGAGATCGGCGCGGTGGTCGGCGCCTCCCCGAAGGAGAATGTCCGCCGTGAGCGCCCGCAGGCAGGGGATGTGATCGTCCTGCTCGGCGGCCGCACGGGCCGCGATGGCTGCGGCGGAGCCACTGGTTCCTCCAAGGCGCATGACACCTCCTCCATTGAAACCTGCGGCGCAGAGGTGCAAAAGGGCAATCCGCCCACCGAGCGCAAGCTCCAGCGGCTGTTCCGCAACCGCGACGCGGCACGCATGATTAAGCGCTGCAACGACTTTGGCGCAGGCGGCGTATGCGTTGCCATCGGTGAGCTGGCCGACGGCCTGGATATTGACCTCGACGCCGTTCCAAAGAAATATGACGGCCTCGACGGCACGGAGCTCGCCATCTCCGAATCGCAGGAGCGCATGGCAGTTGTGCTCGCGGCGGAGGATGTGGAGGCCTTCTCCGCCCTTGCCGCGGAGGAGAACCTGGAGGCGACCCCGGTGGCTGTCGTGAAGGAAGAACCCTACTTAACCATGAAATGGCGCGGCGATACCATCGTATCCCTCAGCCGTGCCTTCCTCGATACCAACGGTGTTACCCAGCACGCGCAGGCGAAAATTACGGCGGTGAACCCGAAGAAGAACTAT
>OHPQ01000434.1_pt1 | contig 20382 bp, 16 predicted proteins | sample 1577821 | NCBI WGS metagenome assembly OHPQ01 (sample SAMEA3879509, study PRJEB24766) | human gut metagenome | biome: human-associated habitat; feature: feces | place: USA | collected 1985/1987 | reverse complement strand
AACAACTAAAAAACATATTTATCATGAAAACAGTATTTAATGTCATTTTAGGCTTATGTGCTTTGGTGCTAATTTATATTTGTTACACCAGCATTATGGGTCCTATCAACTTTGAAAAAGCAAAGAAGCACAGAGACGCAGCCGTCATTGCACGTCTGATTGACATCCGTAAAGCACAATTGGAATATCGTACTTTACATGACCAGCAATATACTGCAAGCTTCGACTCTCTGATTGACTTTGTTAAAAACCAGAAACTTCCGTTCATCTTCAAGCAAGGAGAACTGAACGATAAGCAGCTGGAAGACGGTCTGACTGAAAAGAAAGCCATCAACATCATCAATAAGGCAAAGAAGACAGGTAACTATGCTGACGTCAAGAAATGGGGATTGGAAAACTTCAAGCGTGACACTATGTGGGTAGCCGTATTGGATACTATCTTCCCGAAAGGCTTCAACCCCGATTCAATGAGATATGTTCCCTTCGGAAACGGTGCACAATTCGAAATGGCTATCAAGAATGATACAGCTAAATCCGGTGCTCCTTTCTGTCTGCTCGAAGTGAAGACTCCGTACGAAGTTTATTTGAACGGTCTGGATGCACAAGAAATTGCCAACATCAAGGACGTACAAACCAAACTTGGCAAGTACTGCGGTCTGATGATTGGTAGCTTGGAAACAGCTAACAACAACGCCGGTAACTGGGAATAATCTCACCCCGACAAACGTATGATAGAAACGACTGATTTTAATAAATCGGAACAGTATACATTATCCATCCGTCTCAGCACGGATGGATTTTCTTTTTCTGTGTTCAACCCTCTGGGCGACGGCGAGTTCTCTTATTACGACCGTGCAGTGGACGAGTCCTTCTCCCTCACTGCCAATCTGAAACAGACTTTCCGCGAGCTGGAGTGGCTGAAACGCCCCTTCCGCCGTGTCAATGTGCTCATGGCGGACAAGCGCTTTACATTCATTCCCCTGGAGTTCTTCGAGGACGAACAAACGGAAATCATCTTCTATCACAACCACCCTAAACGGGAAAATGAAACCGTACAATACAACATACTGCATAAGAACAACACTGTCGTATTGTTCGGCATGGATAAGAGTGCCTGCTCCTTCCTTCGCGAACAGTATCCCGATGTCAAGTTCTATTCCCAAGCCAGCCCCTTCATTGAGTTCTTCTCCTCAAAGAGCCGCTTGGGCAACAACCGGAAGATGTATGCACACTTGCGAAAAGATGCCGTAGACGTATACGGCTACGAGCGCGGACGCCTCCTTCTTGCCAATTCCTTTGAATGCAGAAGCACACCCGACCGTGTCTACTACCTATTATATATATGGAAACAACTCGGCTTCGAGCAGGAGCGCGATGAGCTGCACCTGACCGGTGACCTAAACGACAAAGAACTGCTACTGCCCGAACTGCGAAAATTCATCCGGCAGGTATTCATCATGAATCCCGCCACTAATCTTGACCTGCAAGCCATAACCCTATGCGAGTAATCAGCGGAATATACAAAAGAAGACGTTTCGACGTGCCCCACTCCTTCAAGGCACGCCCCACCACAGACTTTGCCAAAGAGAATCTGTTCAATGTGCTCTCCAACTACATGGACTTTGAGGACGGCATCCGTGCCCTCGACCTATTTGCCGGTACGGGCAGCATCAGCATCGAGCTTGTGTCCAGAGGCTGCGACCAAGTAATCAGCGTGGAAAAAGACCGCGACCACTATGCCTTCATCTGCAAAATTATGCAGGAATTAAAGACGGACAAGTGCCTACCCATACGCGGTGACGTATTCAAATACCTCAAAAGCGGACGCGAGCAGTTCGACTTTATCTTTGCTGACCCTCCCTACGAGCTTGCCGGGCTGGAAACCTTGCCCGATCTCATCTTCGAGAACAACTTGCTGAAAGAAGACGGACTCTTCGTCTTGGAACACGGGAAGAAAAACAGTTTCGAGGAACATCCGCACTTTGTGGAGAGAAGGGTATACGGGAGCGTGAACTTCACGATATTTAAATGATGAATGAAGAATGGTACGATATGAATACACTTCAAGAAATTCTTCATTCATCATTCTTCATTATAACAGCGGCGCCATCAGCCGCACCACACTCTCTGCAGCCTTACGATACCAGGGGCGCTTCACCCAATTCTTCAGGAATACTTGTACGCAGTCGCGCTGGTCTTGAAGGAAGATTTCGCGCATCTGAAGCGCTGTTTCTGTGTCATAGATGAAGGCATTCACCTCAAAGTTATGTTCAAAACTGCGGAAATCCACATTCGTAGAGCCTACCGTGGACAACTCATCATCCGAAACCATCAGTTTGGAGTGCAAGAAGCCTTTCTTATAGAAATAGACCTTGACTCCCGAATAGAGCACATCTGTCAGATAAGAGCAGGAACCCAGATGCGTCAAGCGGTTATCAGCACGCATGGGCAACATCAGACGCACATCGACACCTGACAAGGCGGCTGTCTGCATAGCAACAAGTACGGCTTCGGTGGGCAGGAAGTAGGGAGTCTGGATATAGAAATATTTCTTTGCGCTGGAAATGGATATGACAAGTCCCTGCATAATGTCTTTCCATGGGCCTACGGGCTCACTCGTTACAATCTGCGCCAAGGAAGTACCGCAGTTTTCTATTTTCGAGAAATAGCGGGTAGACGTAATCAGTGTACGGTCCACAAAGTACCAATCGAGTAGGAAGGCGGTCTGCAATCCGTGAACAGCCTTGCCCTCCAACAGCAGATGTGTGTCCCGCCAGATGCCCCATGAGAATCCGCGCATATAGCGTTCGGCAAGATTCATACCCCCCACAAAGCCGATGCGCCCGTCAATGACAACTATTTTCCGATGATTACGATAGTTCACCTTACTGGTGAAAAGCGGAAAACGTACCTTTAGAAAGCTGCGTACCTCGATACCGGCCTCGCGCATCTCTTCAAAAAAACGGTTGGGAACATGCCAGCAACCCACATCATCATAAATCACACGTACCTCTACCCCGGCACGCGCCTTTTCCATCAGGACATCACGCACCAAGCGCCCAATGGCATCGTCCTCAAAGATATAGAATTCCATGTGGATATGCTTCGTTGCTTTCCCCAGTTCGCGTAGCAGGGATTGCAGCATGGAGAGCCCCAGGGTATAGGCTTCCACCCGGTTTCCATCGAAGGGGAAAGCCTGGTTGGTATTACGGAACAAGGATATGAGACGACTGTAATTGATGGGAAGCGCACATGAGTCCTGCGCCAGATATTCCGCCATAGGTTTCTTCAACAAGCGGCTGTAACTCTTCTTCCCTATCATGCGCACACGGCGCTGACTACGCCCGAAGAAGAAGTAAAACACCAGCCCCACGATGGGAAGGAACATCAGTATCAGTATCCATGCCATGGTTTTCACCGGATTGCGGTTGTCGAGGATAATGACGACAATCGTTCCGATGATGGCACCGAAATAAACAATGTCGAAGGCTATCGTAGCAATCTGGCTGGCAATGAAGTTCCAATCAAGCATGTTCACAGACAATTAAGTGTGAAACAAATGTAGGAAAAACACAGAAACTTTCACCGAAGATTACAGAGATTAACATAAAAGTCCCTCTTCCCCCAACTTGTCTGAAAACTTATACTTGCTATCGCTTTGACGCGGATGACGCAGATTTTTAATATTCTTATCTGCGTCATCCGCGTCTGAAAAATAATCAAAAAGAAACCTGCCACAGAATTGAGAGTGCATCAGAATGACAAGCTGATTAGGGGGGTGATCCCCTCCGCTTTAGAACGGCCTGCGTCCTCCGAAACCGCCAGGACCATGCCCCGGACCGAAGCCCGGACCGCCGAAGCCGCGTCTGCCCTGCATCTTATCGCGGGCGGCCTTGCTGCCGAAAATATTCAGACGATAGATGAAGTGAAGCATGCAATAGCTGTTCACGCCGTTATATTCGTACACCGAGCGGCCGCTTGCAGTCAGCGAACGGCTGATGTTACTCTGCTTCTTCAGAATGTCGTACATCTCGAAGCTGACGGTGGCATTCCCTTTCAGGAAAGTCTGCGACAACTGTGCATTCCAGATAAGCTCGTTACGGTTCATACTGCTGTCCGTATATCCTCGACGGCTCTGGTTGGCAATGTTGGTAGAGAGCGTCATGTTCCACGGCATGGAAATCTGCGTATTGGCACCGTAGGAGAAGGTATAGGGCTCCTGATTATTGTCAGGCGTCAGTTTATCCTTCTCTATTGAATAGGAGATGCTTCCGTTCAAGCCGAATTCAAACCAGTCATTACGATAGGCGGCATTCAGACGTTCGCCCAGCGTCAGGTTGGTGGTTGTATTCTTCCGTTCCACGGCATCTGCTCCCTTACCGGACGTCAGATAAGCCACATTGTTCTGATAGTTGGCATTGGAGAAGGAGTTGATGGTATACTTCTTATTGGGCAGTGCCGTATTGAAGCCAAACATGCCGAACGCATTCCAATTACCGTTGATATTCTTCGGAGTTGTAGTCCATCCACCAGTCTCCGAATTGTACACACGGCTATTGCTGATGCTATTCTGCGTTGCCGAGAAGTTGACGTGCGACATAATACCGCGCTGCTTTTCGGCATTATACGTATTATAGAAGAATCGCATGTTGTGCGTGAAGGAAGGCTTCAAGCCCGGATTACCGATACGTACATTCTGCGGATTGGAGTTGTCCACAATCGGCAACAGATTCTCCATACTCGGTTGGCTGCTACGCCCGCGGTATGTCATACGCAGCTGGCTCACCTTGGAGAAACGGATGCGCAAGTCCAGGTTCGGAGCGAAGTTGAACACATTGCGGGTGGTATCAATCATATAGTCGCCGCGCTTATAGGACAATACAGAATGCTGCGGCTGGAACGACATACCTGCGCTCAACTGATACTTCTCGCGGATAAAGCGCAAAGACACGGATGCATCGTGGTTGTAGTAGCGGTATTCCGCATACTTACCCAGACTATCCACCGCATGCTCTTCATATCCCGTGGGAAGCTGGGTTGACAATCCCCAATCCGGAAAGCCCTGCAAATCATACGTCGTCTTGTCGCTCTCGCTATACTTGTACTGGAACTGATAGCTGAATTGCAAGAAAGTGGCGCGGGCTATCGGTTCGCTGTAAGTCAGCTGTGCACTGTAATTGTAGTTCTTGGTAGGAGTAGTGATGTACTGGTTACGAACCAAGATGGAGTCTCCTCCCAAAGCATTCAGTAACTGGAAGTAATGTGTTTCCGACTCCGTATACTGGTTGTTGTCATTATTGGTATAACCGAATCTTCCACGGAACGTGACATTGCGTCCTTTGTCATTCAGCTTTCTGTTCAACTGCAAGGTTGCATCCGTAGACACACTCTTGTTGTCGCTCAGCGAACCGCTGTTGATAGCATTTATACGGATACTCCTCAACGGGTCATCGTCCGGATTAAGAATCTTCTCCAGATTCAGCCAGTTATTGGGGTCACTCACCAGACTGTAAGGGTCGGAACTGAACGTACCGCTCTCAGAATTGGAGAGATTGTCCGTTTTGCCGTACGAGAAGTTGGGACGGAAAATGATATTCGTCATCGAGTCCGGCTTCCACTCCATACGGAAATCGGCATTGAAATTCTTGGCTTTGTTACGTTGCCTGCTGTTCGAGTTGGAGTAAGAGTTGCCGTCCGGCAGAAAGTCCTCGGTAGAACCGATACTTGCAATATCCCCATCCTGATAGTTGTAGCGTGCACTACCGCCCAGTTCCAGCTTATCGGTTTGGGTAGCGAAATTCACACCCAGCATTTTCGTTGCAGTAAGTCCGTTGTTCCTGCGCCAGCGCGGAGGACCGCCACCGCCCGAAAAGCCCTGGTCGTTCACGTTATTGGCAGAACCCACTACCGACACCTGGGTTTTGTCCACGAAGCGGTTCAGCATAAAGCGGCCCATATAGCGGTCTTCCGTCCCTCCGGCCACGTCGGCATTACCGAACCAACCCTGGTTCATGCCTTTCTTTACGGTCAGGTCGAGCACCGTCTCCTCCTCACCGTCGTCAATACCGGTGATACGTGCCAAATCGGACTTCTTATCGTAGGTTTTCAGCTTCTCTATCATATCTACCGGCAGGTTCTTCAAACCGGTCTTTACGTCTCCACCGAAGAACTCCTTGCCGTCGACCATAATCTTCGACAAGTCCTTACCGTTGATTTTCACATTACCCTCGTCGTCAATCTCCGCACCGGGCAGCTTCTTCACCAACTCCTCAAGCATGGCTCCCTCGGGGGTACGATAGGCAGATGAGGTATATACCAGTGTATCTTCCACCACCTGCACTTGCGGCGCTTCTGCCGTAACCACAGCCTCGGCCAGCATCACCGCATCCGTTTCCAGTGTCAGTGTACCCACGTTCTTGGCAGTTGTCGTAGCATAAAGGTGTAAAGGGATGTACTGGCTCTTGAATCCGATGTAGGAAACCTTCAGCACGTATTTACCCGCACTGACTTTGGGAAGAGTGAAATAACCTTGTGCCGTAGTGGCCGTACCCGATGCCTGAACACTGTCTGGCAACAAAAGCAACTGCACGGTAGCTTGTATCGCAGGCTCCTTGGTGTCCTCCACGACACGGCCCGATACCGTAATGTTTTTGGTCTGTGAAAATGCAGACAGCGTTGTTACCAACAGCAACGCCATCCCCGTGATAATTTTCTTCATGTGTCTATTCTTTGTCTATTCTAAATGAACAATGCCTTTTATTCACTGTTTCATTTGACAGACTTCCGGGCAAAAGGTTTAATGCCCCACATGACGATTTGCTTTATTTATCGACTATTCCGCTTAAATAATCTATCAACTGTCGCTTTCTTTATACCAAATTCCAAGCAAAGCACATTCAATATAAGAAATATGAGAAAAGAAGAAGAATCGACCGAAAGGAGGTCACCCTGCGCCACCCGGTAGAGCATACCGCCGAAGATAAAAAGAACGGTCAGAAAGATGGCATTGCGCGTGGACTTGTTGCGCACCTGCTCTATCTCCTTATTCTCGTTCTTCGTCAAGGCAAAGATTATCATCAGTGCCCCCATCATCATCAGGAGTTTGGAGCATTCCTTGTAAAACAGCAGGTTGGCATCTGTCACTTTTCCCCACAATAGGAATATGAAAGGGAGGAACAACGCCAGAGCTATGATGAAATAACCCAGCGGACGGCAATAAACGGGAAGTAATGCTCTCATTTCTATCAATCAATTACAAATTACAAATAGCAGGAGACAGATGACGGAAACGCCTTGCCACCCATAGAATTTCACGGGACAAAGATAACGTTTTATTGCCAAAAGAGCTATCTTTGTGCCACAATATAATGAAGAAGGCCCCCTTTCCTTCATAATCCGTAACATCAGTAATTGGTAATTCGTAATTTGTAATTAACAAGATGAGTAAACAAGAAGTAATCCTTTGCGAAGGACTGGCAAACAGCCTGACGCATGCCATAGAGAAGTGTCCCCATGACAAGCTTTTCATCCTTACCGACGAGCATACCCACCGCCTCTGCCGCCCGCATCTGAACGGTATCCCCACCCTGGAAGAAGCGGAAGAGATTATTATCGGGGCAGAAGATGTGCACAAGAATCTGGAAACGCTGGCTGCCGTATGGCAAGCCCTGAGCGAGAAAGGGGCCAGCCGCCACTCCCTGCTCATCAATCTGGGCGGTGGCATGGTGACCGACCTTGGCGGTTTTGCCGCTTCCACCTTCAAGCGGGGCATCGCCTACATCAACGTTCCCACTACGCTACTCGCCATGGTCGACGCTTCCGTGGGAGGCAAGACGGGCATCAACTTCAACGGTCTGAAGAATGAAATCGGTGTTTTTGCTCCTGCCGCCTGCGTGCTGCTGGAAACCGAATTCCTGCGCAGCCTCGATGCCCATAACTTCTTCTCCGGCTATGCGGAGATGTTGAAGCACGGCCTCATCAGTACCCCGGAACATCTGGCAGAACTGCTGTCATTCGATACGGAAAAGATAGATTATGCCTTACTGAAGTCCATGGTAGGACGTTCCGTGCAGGTAAAGGAACACATCGTAGAAGAAGACCCGCAGGAACATGGCATCCGCAAAGCCCTGAACCTGGGGCACACCGTAGGACACGCCTTCGAAAGCCTCGCCCTTGCCGAAAGGCGTCCGGTGCTGCACGGCTATGCAGTGGCATGGGGGCTGGTCTGCGAACTCTACCTTTCTTATATAAAGACCGGATTCCCGAAGGACAAGATGCGCCAGACCATCCAATTCGTCAAAGAGAATTATGGCAGCTTCACCTTCAACTGCAAACAGTACCACCAGCTGTACGAACTGATGAAGCATGACAAGAAGAATACCGCCGGAGTCATCAACTTCACCCTATTGAAAGAAGTGGGTGACATCTGCCTCAACCAGACGGCAGACAAGGATACTATCTTCGAGATGTTCGACTTTTATAGGGAGTGCATGGGAGCATAGCACTCCCGGCAAGGAGAGACAGTATTCTCTGAATTCTTCCACATTCATCGCTCACTCCTCCCCCGAAAAGTCCTCCGTATCATTTTCCATCCCAACTGGGTCTTCATCCGGAATTCCCGTCTTTCCCTCGGCCCGCTCCTTTCGCAGCGTTTCCGGTCGCAACATATCGTGAGGGAAATATCGGCTAAGCGGATAACGGTAGAAATCCATCCCGCTGTTCAGCCTCGCCACCAGCGACTTATCCGGACGAAAATAGACACGGGATAAGCGTACCTTGCCCGGCATCACATCGTCGGGATGCTCAAACCCGTCACTCGTCACCGCCACATGGAAGGAACCCAGCCCCTTAATGGTCACCGACTCTCCCTCCATCAGCGCTTCCTCTATAAACTTCGGCAAATCTATCAATACACTCTGCACGTCTCCCGAACTCATCCCTTTTCTGGATGCCATACGCTGCGCCAGCAGCTCTGCCGTCACACCTCCACGCCGCTGTAACACACGCTGCACAGCATAATAGAGTTGCTTCACCCCTTCTGCCGTGCGGAAAACCTTCTTTCGAACCAAATAGACTATACTCATACTCTTTTCACAATGAACATAATGTTTCTTACTGCAACCAGACTGCTGACACCCCACCCGAAGGTTACTTCCCCTCAACAGAAAGCCAGTTTCCATACGGCCGGACAGCTATTCCCCAACATGCACGAGATGCACATCTCATGCAGTTCGAGACATACATCTCAACACACGCGAGATGTGCATCTCATACAGCAAAGGTAATCATATTCCACCTGATATACAAATATCTTTCATGTATCGGGGAATAATGTTCCGCACCAGCTTACTCCGGCTCTTATCATTAATTAACAATGCTGCATGCAGGGTTTTTGCAAATATGCTATTTCTATAAAAGCAAGACCTATTCCAAATGTTTAATTTAAAAGAGTACACTATGAAAATGAAGTCAATCTTTAACAAGAAAATTTTAATCGCTATTGCAACCATCAGTTCCTTAAGCCTCCAATCGTGCCTGGACGACGATGATAATTATGCCATGAGATTCCCCAATGCCCTGGTAACGGTAAAGACCGATGCAGACCAGACAGTCTTTCTGCAATTGGATGACAAGACCACTCTACTGCCTACCAACATGACGAAATCTCCCTACGGCGAGAAGGAAGTCCGCGCTTTGATAAACTACAAGGAAGTGGACGAGCCCAGCGATATCTACACCCAAGCTGTACATATAAACTGGATAGACAGTATCCTTACCAAGCCCATCGCCCCGGATTTGGATGAAGAGAACGATGCCGTATACGGCACCGACCCGGTGGAAATAGTAAACGATTGGGTGACCATTGCAGAAGACGGTTATCTGACCCTTCGCTTTAGAACCCAGCAAGGAGACTATCAAACAAAGCACTTTGTCAATCTGCTGCTGAGCGAGAATCCGGAAAACCCGTATGAAGTAGAATTCCGCCACAATGCCAAGGGCGACATTTACGGCAGGTATGCGGACGGACTGGTTGCTTTCAAGTTGGATGCCCTGCCCGATACAGAAGGCAAGACCGTTAAATTGAAACTGAAGTGGAAATCATTTAGCGGCGAAAAATCTGCGGAATTCGATTATTGTACCCGGAAATCCGTAACGCCCGAAAGTCCGGCTATCACTTCCGTAAGAAACAGCCTAAACCTGCAATAACTTCATTCAAAGTATGCCTGCCCGCTCAAAGCCATTGCCTTGCGAAGCAGGCATACAAGTAAAAAGAGAGCAGGGCACGTTGGCCGAAAGCCTTGAAACTGCAAATTATAAGTTCATTCAATAAAAAAAGCACTATAAATATTTGCTATTTTAAAATAAAGCCGTACATTTGCACCCGCAATTCGGGATGTAGCTCAGCCCGGTAGAGTACGCGTCTGGGGGGCGTGTGGTCGCAAGTTCGAATCTTGTCATCCCGACTGTTGAGCATTAAGGAGTTAAGTCTAAGACTTAACTCCTTAATTTTTATAGTATTTCTTAATGACAGACTTGCTGCCATAAATATGCTGAATATGTACAAAAAGAAGACGGTGCCTATTCGCTTCAGCGGGAATAGCTCATCAAATTACTGGAATTCTCGTAAGAAATCTCTATTTTTGCACTTTAAACAAGAAAAATTATGGGAGCAGCTAAATGGATAGGCGGCATCATCGGCTTCATGGCCGGAGGACCGCTGGGAGCCTTGGCAGGTTTTGTATTCGGTTCACTGTTCGACACCGATTCAAGTGACGCAGGCAGTTATTATGGAGAAGAACCAACGCACGGCACTACCTATACCGGGCAACGGAACAGTTTCCTCTTCTCCATGCTCGTGATGGCTTCGTACATTATCCGTGCAGACGGGCGCATCATGCATAGTGAAATGGAATTCGTCCGCCGCTTTCTGAGAAGCACATTCGGTGAGGCTGCCGTGGGCGAGGGAGAACGGATACTGCTCAACCTCTTCGAACAGCGCAAGCAGATGGACAGACAAAACCCACTGGCATTTAAAAACACCATCCGTGACTGTGGAACGCAGATTGCCGCCAACCTGACATACGAGGAACGCTTGCAACTGCTGGTATTCTTGGTAGAAATTGCCAAAAGCGACGGACACGTCTGCAACGAGGAGATAGAAGCCTTGAAAGAAGTGGCCATGTACATGGGACTATCGGTCAAGGAAGTGGAATCCATGCTTAACCTAGGCGGTAGCTCACTGAACGAGGCCTACAAAGTACTTGAAATTGAACCCACTGCCACCAATGACGAAGTGCGTGCCGCTTACCGCCGCCTAGCCTTGAAACACCATCCCGACCGGGTGGCAACGCTGGGCGAAGACATCAAGAAAGCCGCAGAAGAGAAGTTCCAAAGCATCAACAATGCCAAAGAACAGATATACAAGGCACGAGGTATGAAATGACGTACCTCGCTCCTTGCCTTGTGGACAGCATCATGACGTTTATAAACATTCTATATTAACATCAACCCACACACTTATGAAGAAAACCCTTGCAATCCTTGCACTAGGCCTTACTGCCATTGCCGGACATGCCGCCACGCCGCTCTGGATGCGCGATGTGCAAATCTCTCCCGACGGTACGGAAATCGCATTCTGCTACAAAGGAGACATCTACAAGGTGCCGGCCAAAGGTGGAACCGCCACACAGCTTACTACCCAAGAGAGCTACGAATGTACCCCCATATGGTCGCCGGACGGCAAACAAATAGCCTTTGCCAGCGACAGATACGGCAACTTCGACGTATTCGTGATGCCGGCAGACGGCGGAACCGCCCAACGGCTCACTACCCACTCCACCGGTGAGATACCCTCCACATTCACTCCGGACGGAAAGTATATCTTGTTTTCCGCATCCATCCAGGACCCGGCAAGCAGCGCTCTTTTCCCCACTTCGGCCATGACCGAGCTTTACAAAGTACCTGCAACGGGAGGGCGTACGGAGCAAGTGCTGGGCACCCCTGCCGAAGCGGTCTGCTTCGACAAGGCGGGCCATCAGTTCCTCTACCAAGACCGCAAGGGATTTGAAGATGAATGGAGAAAGCACCACACCTCCTCCATCACCCGCGACATCTGGCTGTATGATGCAAAGACGGGTATCCATACCAACCTCACCGACCGCGCGGGCGAAGACCGCAACCCGGTGTTGTCACCCGATGGAAGAACGGTTTACTTTTTGAGTGAGAGAAACGGCGGCTCATTCAACGTGTATGCCTTCCCGCTGGCACAGCCCCGAGAGGTGAAGCCCATCACCAGCTTCAAGACACATCCCGTGCGCTTCCTCTCCATGAGTGACGGCGAGACGTTGTGCTACAGTTACGACGGCGAAATCTATACCCAGCAGCCGGATGCCACCCCGAAGAAAGTCGCCATAGAACTGGTGCGCGATGACCGGCCGCAATTCGCCAACCTGCAGTCTTCCGACGGAGCCACCTCTGCCGTTGTGTCCCCGGACGGAAAACAGATTGCCTTCACGCTGCGCGGAGAAGTCTTTGTCACTTCGGCAGACTATGCCACTACCAAGCAGGTGACGCACACACCGGCACGCGAAGCGGGCCTCTCCTTTGCGACGGACAACCGCACCCTGGCCTACGCCAGCGAGCGAGGCGGCAACTGGCAGCTCTACCTTGCCAAGATAGCCCGCAAGGAAGACCCTAACTTCCCGAACGCCACGCTGATTGAAGAAGAAGTGCTGCTGCCCTCCACCACCGTGGAACGTGCCTATCCGCAATTCTCGCCCGACGGCAAGGAACTCGCCTTCATCGAAGACCGCATCCGGCTGATGGTGCTCAATCTGGAGACGAAGAAGGTGCGCCAGATTACGGACGGCTCCACCTGGTACAGCACCGGCGGAGGATTTGACTACGCATGGTCGCCGGACGGTAAATGGTTTACACTTGAGTTCACGGGTAACAAGCACGACCCCTACTCCGACATCGGCCTGGTCAGCGCAGAGGGAGGCAAAGACATCATCAACCTCACCAATAGCGGCTACATGAGCGGCTATCCCCACTTTGCGCTGGACGGCAACGCCATCCTTTTCACCACCGAACGCTACGGCATGCGTGCCCATGCCTCATGGGGCTCGCTGAACGACGCCATGCTCGTCTTCCTCAACCAAGACGCCTACGACAAATACTGCCTGAGCAAAGAAGACTACGAACTGCGCAAGGAGCTGGAGAAGGAACAAAAGAAGTCTGCCGGAAAAGACACCCCCCAAGACAAAAACAAGGATAAAAAGAAGAAAGACGACAAGAAAGACAGCAATGCTGACGAAAAAGATGACCAGCCGAAAGACATCGTCGTAGAGCTGAAAGGCATCGAAGACCGTGTGGTGCGCCTCACCCCGAATTCTTCCGACATGGGCAGCACCATCATCTCCAAGGATGGCGAGACACTCTACTACCTGGCAGCCTTCGAAGGCGGCTACGACCTCTGGAAGATGAATCTGCGCAAGAAAGAGACCCGCCTGCTGCACAAGATGGATGCCGGATGGGCGGACATGCAGCTGGACAAGGACGGCAAGAGCCTCTTCCTGCTGGGTAGCCACAAGATGCAGAAAATGGACACTTCATCCGACGCGCTGACCCCCATCACCTTCCAGGTAGATGCCAAGATGGACCTGGCTGCGGAGCGCGAATACATGTTCGACCACGTGTACCGCCAACAGCAGAAGCGATTCTACAATACCAATATGCACGGAGTGGACTGGGACAAGATGACCGCCGCCTATCGCCGCTTCCTGCCCCATATCGACAACAATTATGACTTTGCCGAACTGCTGAGCGAATGGCTGGGCGAGCTGAACGTATCTCACACCGGCGGCCGTTTCTATCCCAAAGGGCAATCCGAACCTACTGCCAGCCTGGGACTGTTCTTCGACTGGAACTACACGGGCAAGGGCATGCTCATTGCCGAAGTAGTGGAGAAAGGCCCCTTCGACACAGCCAACACCCGGGTGAAAGCCGGCACAGTCATCGAAAAGATAGACGGCGTGGAAATCACCCCCGATGCGGACTATTACACGCTGCTCAACAACAAGGCACGGAAGAAAACACTTGTTTCTCTCTTCGACCCGCAGACCAAGGAGCACTGGGAAGAGGTCATTATCCCCATTACGAACGGTGCGTTCAGCGATTTACTCTACAGCCGCTGGGTGAAACAGCGTGCGGCAGACGTTGACCGATGGTCGGGTGGCCGATTGGGTTACGTGCACATCGAGTCTATGGGAGACGACAGTTTCCGTTCCGTCTACTCGGACATCCTGGGAAAATACAACAACCGCGAAGGCATCGTCATCGACACCCGTTTCAATGGCGGTGGACGCTTGCACGAGGATATAGAAATACTTTTCAGTGGACAAAAATACTTCACCCAAGTGGTGCGCGGTCGCGAGACGTGCGACATGCCCAGCCGCCGCTGGAACAAACCCTCCATCATGGTGATGTGCGAGGCCAACTACTCCAATGCGCACGGCACGCCGTGGGTTTACAGCCACCGCGGACTGGGCAAGCTGGTAGGCATGCCCGTGCCGGGAACCATGACCAGCGTGTCGTGGGAACGCCTGCAAGACCCGTCATTGGTATTCGGCATCCCCGTCGTGGGCTACCGCCTACCGGACGGCAGCTATCTGGAGAACTCGCAGCTGGAGCCGGACATCAAAGTAGCCAATTCACCCGAGACCATCGTGAAGGGAGAAGACACACAGCTGAAAGCTGCCGTAGAGGAACTGCTGAAGGAACTCGAAAAATAAGTACCGCCCTGCCCCACGCAGGAATACCGGTCATATAGGCCGATATATATATTAAGATGATGTGTCAAAACGGTTGATGGCACATCATCTTTTTTTATATGCCACAAGGAAGCAAGACTTTTTCTATCTCACTTTTTTGCACTATCTTTGTGACATAAATTCCTAACTCTTTAACTGATTATGTTTGCTGACTTGTTAAACTCCTCCTATTTCGCGCTCTTTCTCATTGTGGCTTTAGGCTTCATGTTGGGAAGAATCAAGATTAAAGGGCTTTCGCTCGACGTCTCCGCCGTCATCTTCATTGCCCTGCTGTTCGGACACTTCGGTGTCATCATCCCCAAAGAATTAGGAAACTTCGGACTGGTGCTCTTCATCTTCACCATCGGCATCCAGGCCGGTCCCGGATTTTTCGACTCCTTCCGGAGCAAGGGCAAGACGCTTATCATCATCACCCTGCTCATCATCTGCTCCGCCGCCCTGACGGCAGTAGGACTGAAATATGCCTTCGACATCGATACTCCCAGTGTCGTGGGACTGATAGCCGGTGCCCTGACCAGTACGCCGGGACTCGCCGTTGCCATTGACAGCACCCATTCCCCACTGGCATCCATCGCTTACGGTATTGCCTATCCTTTCGGCGTTATCGGCGTGATTCTCTTCGTTAAGCTGCTGCCCCGTATCATGCGCATCGACCTCGACAAGGAGGCGCGCCGGTTGGAGAAGGAACGCCGCAGCCAGTTCCCGGAACTGACAACCTGTCTGTTCCGCGTAACCAACCCCGCCGTCTTCGACCGGAGCCTGATGCAAATCAATGCGCGCGCCATGACCGGAGCCGTCATCTCACGCCACAAGCACAACGAGCAGATAGCCATCCCCACCGCCCAGACCATCCTGCACGAGGGAGACTACATACAAGCCGTGGGTAGCGAAGAGGCCTTAAACCAGCTCGCCGTCCTCGTGGGCGAACGCGAAGAAGGCGAACTGCCACTCGTAGACATGCAGGAGATTGAATCCCTGCTGCTCACCAAGAAGGATATGATAAACAAGCAGCTGGGCGACCTCAACCTGATGAAGAACTTCGGCTGCACCGTCACCCGCATCCGCCGAAGCGGCATCGACCTCTCCCCCTCGCCCGACCTCGCCCTGAAATTCGGCGACAAGCTGATGGTGGTGGGCGAGAAGGACGGCATCAAGGGAGTGGCACGCCTGCTGGGCAACGACACCAAGCAACTGTCCGACACCGACTTCTTCCCCATCGCCCTGGGCATCGTGCTGGGCGTGCTCTTCGGCAAGCTCAACATCTCCTTCTCGGACAGTCTGTCGTTCTCTCCGGGACTGACGGGAGGCATCCTGATGGTCGCCTTGTTCCTGAGCGCCATCGGAAAGACCGGCCCCATTCTGTGGTCCATGTCCGGCCCTGCCAACCAACTGCTGCGCCAGCTGGGACTGCTGCTCTTCCTTGCCGAAGTAGGGACATCGGCAGGACGGAATCTGATGGCCACGTTCCAGGAAAGCGGCTGGCTCTTGTTCGGCGTAGGCGCCGCCATCACGCTGGTGCCCATGCTGGTGGCAGTATGCGTAGGCCTGTTCGTGTTCAAGATAAACATTCTCGACCTGCTGGGCACCATCACCGGCGGCATGACCAGTACGCCCGGCCTTGCCGCCGCCGACTCCATGACGGACAGCAACATACCGAGCGTGGCCTATGCCACGGTATATCCCATTGCCATGGTGTTCCTCATTCTGATAATCCAGGTGATAGCCTCCGCAGTCTATTGACGCATGAAGACGTACAGCCGGACAGAAACCATCGCCCGCATGAACGCACTGGCCGGAGCCAATGTGCCCTTCCTCTTCATCGTAGACTACGCGCAAGAGCAGTCGCACATTGAGCCCCTCGACCGGATAGACCCCGCCACCTGCCTTTTCCAATTCCCGAAGGCAGGCAACGCGGGGGCGGCTGCAACAGTTCTTGCCAGAAGCACAGCGGACAACGCCATCGCACCCGGCACAACTGCCTCCGGAAGCACAGCCGCCCGATGCACCGGCCCTATTCAGTGGGACATCACTCCCCCCTCCCCCGCCGCATACAGGCACTCGTTCGACCTCGTGAAACAAAACCTGCTGGCGGGCAACAGCTACTTGACGAACCTCACCTGCCGGGTACCCGTCACCACCAATCTAACAATGGAAGAAATATTCCTTCGCTCCGAAGCCCTCTACAAGCTGTGGCTGAAAGACCGTTTCGTCTGCTTCTCCCCCGAAATCTTTGTCCGCATAGCGGAGGGCAAGATAAAGTCCTTCCCCATGAAAGGCACCATCGACGCCACCCTGCCCGATGCGGAAAGCATACTGCTGAACGATGCCAAGGAAGCCGCCGAGCACGCCACCATCGTCGACCTAATACGCAACGACCTAAGCATGGTGTCGGCGCATGTAGAGGTCGCTTCCTACCGATACATAGACCGCCTGCAGACCAACAAAGGCCCCATCCTCCAGACCAGCTCCGAGATATGCGGCACCCTGCCCGAAGACTACACCGCACACCTGGGCGACATCATCTTCCGGCTGCTACCTGCCGGTTCCATCACCGGCGCACCGAAACCCAAAACCGTAGAAATCATCGCCCAGGCCGAGGACTACCGCCGGGGCTTCTACACCGGCATCATGGGGCATTATGCCGACGGACAGTTGGACAGCGCCGTCATGATACGCTTCATCGAGCAAGAAAACGGCCGGCTCCACTTCAAAGCAGGAGGCGGCATCACCGCCAAAAGCCGGTGGGAAAACGAATACAACGAAGTAATACAGAAAATATATGTACCTATTTATTGAAACCATACGCATCGACCACGGAAGAGTCTGCAACCTTTCCCGCCACAACCGGAGGCTGAACGATACCCGCGCCCACTTCTGGCCGGAAAGCACACCGCTGCAACTGTCCGATTATCTGTCATCCCCCGGCGATGCCTGCCCCACAGCCGGGGCGGGTATCGTCAAGGCACGCGTAGTGTATGGTGAAAAAGGTATTGAAGACGTCAGCTACTCCCCCTACGCCGTGCGGCACGTGCATTCGCTGGCACTGATGCAGGCCGATACCATCGACTACACCTACAAAAGCGCCGGACGCGAACCGCTGAACTGCCTCTTTGCCCTGCGCGGCGCATGCGACGACATTCTGATTGTGAAACAAGGCCTGCTGACAGACACCTCCATCGCCAACATCGCCCTTTCCGACGGTACCCACTGGTACACGCCAGCACATCCCCTGCTGAAAGGGACCAAACGGGCAGCCTTGCTGGAAGAAGGAATCTTGCAGGAAAAAGATATCAGACCGGAAGACTTGCCTTCATTCTCTACTGTCAGGCTGTTCAATGCCATGATTGACTGGGGAGAACTGGAACTCCCCGTACGGAACATCATCCCGTAGAGCCTCTACTCGTGCATATCGTTGAGATGTATCTCCAAAGACTTCACCGATATATATATTTCGTACACCGATATGGCCAGCGAAATAATCAGCAATATCAGCGCCAAACCGAAGATATAGGCCGAAAGCAGATGGAGACGGATATAGACAAAGAACATGCTGACCACGCACAGCAGCAGGCTGCCGATGCCCGCCACCTGCATGGCACGCGTCAGGTAGAGCCGCTTCCTCAGGTTGGCAATCTGCGCCGCCTTCACCGAAGACGGGTTCTCCATGTACTGTTCCTTCAAGGTGCGCACCAGTTGGGCATAGGACAAGAAACGGTTGGTATAGGCCAGCATAATCAGCGATATGGCCGAAAACAGCAAGGCGGGGGTGGTTAAATCTATTTCCATAAGAATGATGCTTAATTATATCTATCCGTCCCGATAGCAGGACTTACCTCCGCAAAGATAAACGAAAGATTGAAACCACAGAAACAAGTTTCCTTTTTTCCATTTCCCAAAGATTTATCCTACTTTTGCAGTGACAATAAAAAAACTCCTTACCACCGTAACTTAACAAATACGACCATGCGATATACCGTTTCCGCTCCTGCCTCACTGCACGCAGCCATACAGCTCCCGGCATCCAAAAGTATCAGTAACCGGGCACTCATCCTCCACTCCCTTGCCCACGGCAATATCCTGCCCCGCAATCTGAGCGATTGTGACGACACCATAGTGATGACTCGCGCCCTCGACGGAAATCCCGGACATATAGATATCCTTGCCGCCGGCACCGCCATGCGTTTCCTCACCGCCTACCTCAGCGTAACTCCGGGCACCCGCATCATCACCGGTACACAACGCATGCAGCAACGCCCCATCCGCATACTGGTAGACGCCTTGCGCGAACTCGGTGCTCAGATTGAATACGTCGGGAACGAAGGTTTCCCCCCACTACGCATCACCGGCACAGCATTGAAAGGCGAAGAAATATCCCTTGCCGGAAATGTAAGTTCCCAATATATATCCGCCCTGCTGATGATTGGCGCCGTACTCCCCCAAGGATTACGCCTGCACCTAACGGGCGACATCATCTCCCGCCCTTACATCAACCTGACCCTGCAACTGATGCGCGACTTCGGTGCCCAAGCCGACTGGGCCTCCAAAGATTGTATCACCGTCAGCCCCGGCGGATACACAGATACTCCTTTCACCGTGGAAAGCGATTGGAGCGCCGCCTCTTACTGGTATCAGATGATGGCAATAGAAGGAATTAAAAATGAAAAAATAAAAATGAAAGGGGGAGACAGAAGTAGCGCGAAAGAAAGTGAAGACAGCACGAAGGAAGAAGCGCACACGGCAGAAATCGAACTGCTCGGTCTCTTCGCCCACAGCTATCAAGGCGACAGCCGCGGCGCGGAAGTCTTTGCCCGCCTCGGCGTCCATACCGAATATACAGACCGGGGAGTAAAACTGATCCGTAAGGGTACTCCCGCCACCCGTCTCGACGAAGACATGGTGGACATCCCGGACCTGGCGCAGACCTTTGTCGTCACCTGCTGCCTGATGGACATCCCTTTCCGCTTCACCGGACTGCAAAGCCTTAAAATAAAGGAGACCGACCGTATCACCGCCCTCATTACGGAACTGCGTAAACTGGGTTACGTCGTGCGCTCCGAGCAAGACAGCATCTTGTTGTGGGATGGCGAACGCTGCCCGGCAGACGCTGACCCCGTCATCGCCACCTACGAAGACCACCGTATGGCCATGGCATTTGCCCCCGCCTGCCTTGTACTGCCCCAAATACAGATAGATGAACCACAGGTCGTTACCAAATCTTACCCTGCTTACTGGGAAGACTTGCAAAAGGCGGGATTTAAAGTCTGCCAAAATGCAATGCAATCTTAGAATAAAGCTTTTATTCTTAGAAATACAGCCTTTATTCTTAAGAATATAACCTTTATTCTTAGAAATAAAGGATACATTCTAAGATTAGGATGTATCCAAAGTAGTTTTACAGTACGTTCCAAGCAAGTAATGCCTGCGTCGGGTGGAAGTAATCTACCTACCTGCAATCTGAAGCATTATTTTGTCGTGTACAAAACAATATGTATCTTTGTCCGTTCTATTAATGGAACATGTTTTTCAAGAAAAGGAAGCCCATGTGGATATT
>OHPQ01000424.1_pt1 | contig 20923 bp, 16 predicted proteins | sample 1577821 | NCBI WGS metagenome assembly OHPQ01 (sample SAMEA3879509, study PRJEB24766) | human gut metagenome | biome: human-associated habitat; feature: feces | place: USA | collected 1985/1987 | reverse complement strand
ATCCTGTGTCCATACAATTAAAGATATTCCGTCAAATTCTTCAACATTTCCATTATTCATTTTGCTTTTAAAATACCACTCCACGATTGTTTGATTGCCTTGATGAAAAAATTGCTTAATCTCCCAGACAAGAACACTTCCGCGTGTATTCCATTCGTCAAACCAGTGCTTTACCGTTTTGCGGTTTTCATATTTAGGACTCCAACTCTCAGTATATACAACATCATCTGTAAAAATATTGTCAATTCCTAAATCTGCTTTCTTAATCCACATATCAAACCATAATCGGATAATTTTTTCTCTCTCGTTCATAAAGTACCTCCATAACTTCCGATTTACTGGGCTAAGCCGAGTATACCACACTCCACCATGAAAGAACAGCCCGATATAGTGAAATTTTGCCATTTTTCTGCGTACGTGCGTACACAATCCGCAGGGATTCTAAGGGGCTTGACCCCTTAGCACACGGACTTTGGAACAAAGTCTAGTGTGTTACACCTTGCCAGAGGTGTACAGGCTCCCGGTACGCACGTACGCAGCAATTGCCATCAATGCGCCATATAGATGGCGATCAAGTTCGCACAAAGCGAACTTGATTCCTCAAAGCAAAAGGCAGGATACCACCGTCATAGTGATACCCTGCCTTTGCTCGTTTACTGTTCCGAGTAGTCCTTTCTCAGAACCTCCTGCAAACAAAAAACGTACCCGAACCCTTTCTCATAGAGAATCGGGTTCGAGTACGAACTGTATGGTGGAGCATCAGGGAGTCGAACCCTGGCACCGGTCTCCCGGCCTATCGCATTTCGAGTCTTTGAAATTGTTGGATGAAGCTGGTCCCTTGCGGCTGTCATTGGCAGCTGAGGGCATTCTTGTAACCTCCAAAAAGGCACGTCACACCGCAATTTGCAGGCAAAAATCAGCCGCTTTTTGCGAAATGACGTTAGAAAAATCCTTTTTCACACGGGGCGTCAGCGGCTGCATTTCAGGTGTAGTTGTGTTAGATGTCCGTTAGAATTATGCAGTGCTGCCGTTGCTGTGCCAGCTCACAGCAGGCTTCCCTGTCTGAACGCAGCGTTTCCCGAAAGCCGGGAGATGCTGCGTTTTCTCTTGCCCGCATTGGGCTGAAAGGGAAGCCGCCATGTCAACATTCCGCGTCAATAAAAATGTCAACTACACCGTTATGAGCAACCACCACCTGCAGGATAAGAGACTGTCCCTGAAAGCCAAGGGACTGCTGTCCTATATGCTCTCCCTGCCGGACGATTGGGATTACAGCCTGAAAGGGCTGACCGTTGGTTGCAAGGATGGTCTGGACAGTGTACGCACCGCTGTTCTGGAACTGGAAGAACACGGCTACGTCCGCCGTCAGAAAGTCCGCAATGCCAAAGGGCAGATCATCGACTACGATTATCAGGTCTATGAATCGCCTGTTGAGGACGCTCCTGCCGTTCCCGGCAAGGAAGGCGAGCCGTCGGACCCGTCCGCATCCAAAAGTCTGAAAAGCCGCATGAAACCTTGTTCTTCACCATTTTTGGATTTTCCAAATTTGGCTGAGCCCAATTTGGAAAAGGCAACGCAACAAAATACTAATAAACAAAATACTAAAAGACAAAGTACTAATCTATCAGGGCCGACAGGCGAATCCGCAGATTTTGACCAGATGGAAGCACAGGTACGGGAGGAGTTCCGGGAACGGCTGGAGATCGACACCCTTGCCCAGCGATACGATTCCGACAAGCTGGAGGAGTTGCTGGACAACATTGTGGAGATGTACTGTTGTCCACGGCAGACCCAGTATATCGGCAAGCAGCCGCAGACCACCAAAGCCATCCGGCTGCGGCTGGACAAGCTGACCAGCCAGCACGTTGAGTACATCTTCGATGTGATGTCCAACACGACCCAGCCCATCAAGAACATCATGGCCTATCTGCGCACCACCATCCTGAACGCGCCCACCACGATGGAGCACTACTATCAGGCGCAGGGCAACTGGCTGACCGCACAGAGCCGGAAGAAGTGAGCGTCGTTTTCCACAAAGACCGCAAAACGCGTTGAAAATGCAAAGGAGAATTTCCATGAAGAACACAAACACCGTCCGCACCGAGATCCATTACGCACAGGTTGAGGAGTATCAGCTTCCCCTGCTCACCCTGCCGCAGACCGATGATTCCGAACCGCTGGGCAAATATGGCCGGATGCGGCTGGTCTATCTCAAGAATCAGCGCCCTGTGCTGTACAACCAGATGCTGCTGAACGGTACGCTCTGGCCACATTTGCAGGATGTCCAGAAAACGGCCTGCGAGTGGCTGGAACGCACGATGACCACTCTGTTAGACAAGTACCCCGCGCCGGACAAAGAACGCTCACAGCTTCTCTGGGTGGCGCACATGAATGGGCTGAAAGCACAGACGGAAGAAGTGGTGGTGAGGGAAGTCCTGTATGCAGAATGAAACCACGATTCATCTTGTCTATCCATCCAAACATGATATAATGGAACAAAGGAGCGTGATACCATGAGCCCAATTGAAGTCCCTGCAAAAATCCAGTTGGTTGAAAAGCGTGAAACACGGACGAGCCGTGGAATGCTCTCAAAGGGCTGGTATCATGTAGATGGTCAGCTTGTTATGGTCAAAGGAAACTCCATCACAGAGGCCGGAACGGCTGGATATGAGCCATATTCTGAGGTGATGGCATCGCTGATTGCGCAGGTTCTGGGTCTGCCTCATGTGGAATACGCCCTAATGCCTGCCAAACTCTTTCCCGACATTCAGACCTATTCCTGCGATGTGGTCAGTGTTTGCCCTTTATTTGTAAAACCGGGAGATCAGCTTTACCATTTTGCAGACTTGGCTGATGCCCATTTTCTTGCCAATGGGCAAACACCTTCGCCGGAAGCACTGTTCCAGTATGCTGTTGAACTCTACGGAAAAAAGTGGCTTTATCAGATGCTGGCCTTCGATGCCTTTATCGGGAATGAGGATCGTCACGAAAATAATATCGACATCATTGTCAGACACTATAAACATGTTCTTCCTCCGCTTTATGATAACGGCGGAAGTCTGCTTGCATGGGCAACCGATGAAGAATTGACTGACACGAAGCTCCGTTATCAGTTCGACAAAGCCAAGCCATTCCGCAGCCGTCACGCCCAGCAGATCAAACTGCTCGACGAGCCTGTGCTGCCAACGCGTGACTTGGACGAGTTGTATAGTGAAATCATTCAGTCCATCTCGCCTATTCTTGCATTGTTGAGCGAAAAAAGAGCATCTGCGATCCGTCAATACCTGAAATACCGTCTGCACTACCTGAAAGCCGCCATGGGGTGATAAAATGGCCTATCTGAAATTGATGATGGATGAAAAAGAAATTGCACACCTAAGCGAAGATGGGCAGTCTCTTTGCGCAAATGAGGACGTGCCGCAGTACAGCCTCCCACTGAACCTTTTCATCGGTGACAAACGTGAAGTTCCATTGGTTGATGTGGTGGTTTGGGCAAAGAAACGAATCTTTCCGAAAAATCGGATGGACTGCAAGGAAATCCTGAAAATGATGGGCCTGCCTGATTACAATGCTTGGGAAATCGTCAAACGCACCAACGCCTGCCTAATGGAAGACCCCTATTGGCTGCGATTCAGCGAGGATGAAACCTTTGAGGATACCACGCGCGGACGAGCCAGAAGAATTATGAACGAAAATCAAAAGAGCAGCTGATACCAAAAAGCCAAACCTCACCGTACATCCTGTACAGCTTGAGGTTTGGCTTTTCTCTTATCATCCTTCACCAGCGCGAGCGATGGTTGATTATTTTATCAGCTTAATCCAGAGAGTGACCGCATTACAAGGTCGATGTCCTGATTTTCAAGTTCCTGAATGATATGCAGGTAGGTTTTCTGCGTGGTTGTCATGCTGGAATGCCCCAGCCTCCTTGCTACGCTTGCAATGGATACCCCTGCAAACAAAAGCACCGAAGCGTGGGTATGCCGCAGACCATGTACCGAGATGACCGGGATCTTGGCCCGGTCGCAGTGCCGTTCCAGAACATCGTTAACAGTGGAATTGTAGGCGTGTTCCTTGAACACGAAAATCGGCTTATCTTCAGGAACGTCTTTTACCAGTGCTGCGAACTGAATCACCGTCTGCCAGTCAATTTGAATTTTACGTACAGACGATTTATTTTTTGTTGGCAGAAATCCGCCGTTTCCTTTATAATCCCACGTTTTGTTGATGGACAGCATCTGATGGGCAAAATCAAAATCCGCAGGAGTGATCGCCAATGCTTCGGAAAAGCGGATGCCGGTTTTGGCAATCAGCAAAATCATCCAGTCCCAGTTGAGTTTTCCCTGTAGATCCAAGTCGCTCAACAAAAGATGCAGTTCAAACTGGTTCAGGTATTTCACCTTTTTAGGCACCGGGGGCTTGCCTTTGATGATCGCTTTTCGGGTTGGGTCTTTCACGATCAGTCCATCATCCACAGCATCCATGATGGCGCCTTTCAGTTGATGGTGGAAGTCCATCGTGGTCTGACGCTCGTGGCCTACGGCATAATCGTTCAAAAGCTGCTGATAGGTCACTCTGGAAACCTCACAGAGTTTCAAAGTAGGAGCGAGTTTTTTTACCCAAGAAAGGGTCATTTTGTACTTATCCAATGTAACCGGGCGAACTGCACCCTCTTTGTATACAGCAACCCACTGCTCATAATAATCGCAGAACAGGTTGTTTTCATTCATTTCGTTTAACACGTTTTACCTCCAAAATCGGTTTTATATGCTCACGCTGATGAAGGGTGATAAGGGAGTCAATCTTTTTCAAAATCCTCCCAAGCTGTTTTTGTTCATCGATTTTAGCGGGAATCACTAGCTGCAAATTCAGAAACGTTTCCTTCGGAATATTGTACATAGAGCCACTTGTCCCGGAAGCCATCGAAGTTATTTTCTCTTTATAAGCACTGGACACCAGCATCATATACACAAAATATGTGTCCACCGTATCTTGAAATTTTAGTTTCCAGAGTCTGTCTGGAAGGAACAAATTTGGAAAATCCGTCGATACATAGCCACAAGCTCCGACACGTTCCGGTGTATTCATTCTGCTGACAATGACACTGTCTTTCTCAACAGCACATTTAACAAGCTGTTGTTCACTTTTTACAACAGGCTTACTTTCGGATGGGTTAAATCGATCATACGAAACACAACTTGTTTTTAGTACGCCTATATCTCCATCGCTAACTTCGCCTTCATCAGAGTTTACACTCTTGCCCGTCGTTATTGTTTTTGTCAGCTCAGCTAACTTACGCTGTTCCCAAGTAGGTGTGTTTTGGGATTTTGGCGCGAAAAAAGAGCCGAGGACACGCCTCGGCTCTTGGTCAGCAGGGTGATTTTGCACCCATTTTATGATTCTTTTGGCATTTTCAAATCAAATCCGCCACTTACGATGAACTCGCGCAAGAGTTTATCATACTTGACAGGCACCTTGGGCGGAATAAGCTTTGTACCCTCGATTGCTTCAAAATATGCCTTTGCTTTTGCCTTATCTACGGTGGCTTTCAGGTCATCAAAACGGCCAAACTCGTTAATGTTGGCTTCGGTGATGTTTGCACGCATGAATGCCCGCAGCTTCTTTTCGTCCAAGCCGAAAACTTCAGCTACTTTGTGGATCTGGTCGTTCTGCTTTTGGGCGATGTACTCGGCAATATACTCCCGCAAGGTCTTTCCCGGCTGCGGGACAACTGCCCCGCTCTGAATGTCGTGCAGGAAAATATTCGCATATTTCTGTTCTTCCTGCGAGAGGGTGGCAAAGGTCTTGTGCAGCTCCGTTTCGGCCTGATGAATGGCTTCTGCTTCTGCACCCTCCTGATAGAAAATTTTCAGGTACTTTTCAAAGCGGGAGTTCATATAGTCCGTGTCGATGTCAGCAGTATCAATGGTGGTCAGATAGCTGTTCACCGCATAGGGAACGTCATCGTCCGGGTCATTTTCACCGCCATCTGGATTCGGCGTGAACAACTCTTTATAGCGGAGTGCCAAAACTTTGAACGCTCTCTCGTCAAAGTCTGCATGAAGTTCTGTTTTCTCATCTGTATCCTCATTGACGATCACAATAGGCTTATCCCACTTGAAGCCCTGCACCTTGGCTGCTTCCAGATTTTCGTTGAAGGACTGGAACAGGTCGGCAAACTTTTTGCGCTCTGCCATATCCGCAGGGATCTGCGAAAACTCTTCAATGCCCGCCGACACAAACAGATCTTTGATCTCCGCATAGAGGGCATTCAGTTTTTCCACGTTCTTGTCTAGTTTATCTACAAACAGGCCAAACGGTTTATCGCCGGAATACTCTTTTACCGCATCTGCGATGTTTTTCTCCATCGTGTGCGGACGGCGGTAATACTTGATGGTGCCAAACTGTTTGTCATCGCCAAACAGTCGGTTGGTGCGGGAGAACGCCTGAATCAGATTTTCGTATTGCAGCACCTTATCCAGATACAGCGTATTGATCCACTTGGAGTCAAAGCCTGTCAGCATCTGATCCACCACGATCAGCAGATCAAGCTGTTTTTCCGGGGTGCGCTCGATGCGCTGGTAGGGCAATTTGTGCGCCAGCCGTGCTGCAACGTCCTTTTTCATCTTGGCAAAGGTCGGAATGCTGAAGTCCTGTCCATAGCGGGCGTTATAGTCTTCTACGATCTCTTTTAGCCCTTCTTCTTTGGTGATACCTTTGCCATTGTTGTCAATGTTGGGGTCAAATAGTGCGGTGACTTTCAGCCATGGTGCAGCTTCTCTGAATCTCTTGTAATATTGGATGGCTTCCGGGATGCTGGAGGTTGCAAAAATGGCATGAAATTTGCTGTTGCGGCTCTGGGTCTGCCAGTTCTCGCAAATGTCCTCCACCACGGCTTTCTGGTGTTCTTCACCCTCATACTGGGTGTTGGGAATATAATCCTCGATGCCCTTTATCTCCTCACCGAGCGCATCTTTTCCGCCTGCCATCGGCAGATTCAGATACTTATAAAACACCTTGCTCTTCTGCAGGTCTGCCAAAGCCTCGCCCACAGAAGTGGCCTTAGCTTTTTCCAGCGCGACCGCTTTCCGCAAGTCACTGTCCTTGAAGGTCAGCACCTTGTATGGGTCAAAGCCCAGCACGTTGTGATCCCGGATGCCGTCTGCAATGCTGTACCGATGCAGTTCGTTGCCGAAAACGGTGGCGGTGGTGCTCATTTTCTTCTGGTTTTCGCCTTGGATCGGCGTACCGGTAAAACCAAAGAACAGTGCTTTCGGGAATGTATGCTTGATGGTCTGCATCATATCGCCAAAGGTGGAGCGGTGGCACTCGTCCACGATAAAAACCAACCGCTTTGCGTTGATCAGCGCAATGTCGTTGGGGTTCAGCTTGTTTTGTGCATCATCCTTGATGTTGCTCATCTTCTGGATGGAGGTGACGATCAGCGTATCGGACGGCGAAATGCTTTTCAGCTTGTCCACAAGAATATCCGTGTTCTCGGTAGCCTGCACCTCCTCGTTTTCCCCTGCAAAGTTGCGGTATTCTTTCAGGCTCTGAGTGCCCAACTCGATTCGGTCCATCAGAAAAATCACTTTGTCCGCATCCTTGGAAGATGCAATCAGTTGAGCGGACTTGAAAGAAGTCATGGTCTTGCCAGAACCTGTGGTGTGCCAGATGTAGCCGCCGCGCTGCTGGTCATTCTCCCATTTCGCCTTGGAAACGGCATCCGAAATTTTGCTGGCAGCGTAGTACTGATAGCTGCGCATCACCTTCAAAATGCCATCGGAACCATCGGCAACGGTATAAAAACCCACCAACATATGCGCCATCGGGATAGACAAAAGTGCCGTTGTAACGTCTTTCCAGTCGTTCATCGGCTCGTTGTAGAAGTCCGCCCAATGGAAATAGTAGCTGGGGTTGAATTGTCCTTCCGGGCCGGGATTGGCAAAGTAGACCGTTTCTTCCGGGTTCATGGCCACAAAAATCTGCACCAGCGAGAACAGTCCCATAAAAATGCCCTCTGCCGCGTATTTTTCAATCTGGTTGCAAGCCTGTTTGATGGAAACACCGCTCTTTTTCAGTTCCATGTGAATGACCGGCATACCATTGATGAGCAGCATCAAATCGCCGCGGCGGTCATTCAAAATTTTGGACTTGGTGGGGAACTTTGGCTGCTCTGCGATCTGGTAGCGGCTGAGTCCAGCTGCAATTTCCAGTCGGTCATAGATTTTCAGGGACACTTCTTTGCCGAAATTCAGCTTATCGTCAGGATTGTCACGCTTGATAAGCACACTTTTGCCGTTGATAAATTTATTCAGCTTCATCGGCGTTTTCGCGTTCATGACCTGTTCCATGATCTGCTGCATCTCGCCATCCGTCAGCGGATAATCGTTCAGCCGGTCAATGCCGCGGTTGTTCTCAAAAAGGATGTTCGCCCAGTTCTGGATCAGTTGCTGTTCGGTGTAGTTTTTCAGCACACCATCTTTCCAGCCGCGTTCTATCAGGAGTTTTACCACCGCCTCTTCAAAATCGGCTTCTTTTGTAAACGCCATAACGAGCTCCTTTCGACTTTGCAAAAAGCACCTCTCTGCGAAGGCTTTTCTAATTTGTACAAGCTTTTCCAGCTTACGCTGATGAAGGGTGATAAGGGTGTCGAGATGCTTAAAAAATTTCGCGATCCAGTCTTGCTCTTCTTTTTTGGGAGCTGAACGGTCACTTCTGTATACTCGCTGTAAGCAATATTAAGAAGTCCGTCCATTCGAGCACCAGAAGATACTATTTTTCGCAATTGATTTTCAACATTTGCACCGTTCAGCTCAATATATAAAAATTCAGGATTGCTTTTCTCTACTGAGAAGCAATGATAAACAAAGGGAATACGCGCTTTTTCAACTGTTGTCAATGCAAAGCAGGAACCATACGGACGCAACTTGGATGCTCCGTGGTTATATGCCAGCTCGCCACGTTCCAAAAGAATATACTTCTTTAGGCTCTCGCCGGCATTATTAAAGGCATACCTATCAGACTGCTCTATAAATCCGTTGCCCGCCGTTATCATCATAATTGGTGCATCAGATGCAGGGTCATTTCTGACTACCTCTTTTGCAATTTCACCCAGCTTACGCTGTTCCCAAGTAGGAGCAAATGCACACTTTCAGCAGCTATTTTCCACCGCCTACCGAATGTTCGCTGAAAATTTCACTTTCGGTTTTGCGTATTCGGCTCAAATTTTGGTTTTTGACTCCCGATAGCTTTAAAACACAGCAGTTCCAAGCGTTTGACATTGCCTTGATTTTTATTCATCAGCCTGTTTTGCATATTCTGAACGGGCAAGAGAAATTGCGTTGCTCCTTAGCCAAACAACAAACGACGATACGTCCATCTTCTGATTATGGGCAAATTGCACCACTTATTTTTATACAAACATCTTTTCAAGACAGGATTTCTTGATGTTTTGCAGCTTTTCCAACTTACGTTGATGAAGGGTGATAAGGGTATCAAGCTGAGTGAAGAAAGAACCGATTTGTTTTTGCTCTGAATATACAGGCACCGATATTGTCTTTGCTAAAAGTTCATCTTTGGTTATGCCTTTAATTGATGTGCCTTGTACCGTGTTAAGTTCCGACTGCAATTTCTTATAACAAGCATAAACTGTAAAAAACGGCTCCGTATTCAACTTGCTCAACGACAAGAAATCCTGACTTGTGGAATAGGAAAACGGCATATATGCGAGTTTTCCAACACCGACGCGCGTGATAATTGCGATTGAATCTTTTGGTACAAGTTGTGTTGCAGAACTATTCAAACCGGTCTGTGTTATATACTTTCGTGGCTCCACACCCATCAGCTTGCCGTCAACGATATCCGAAGATTGTATCCACGGAATATTACCGTTCCAGAATGCTTCATTGGATGTTGTAGGCGTTCCCCCACCATAGGTTTTCTCAGCCAATTCAGAAATCTTACGCTGTTCCCAAGGGTCAGTAAAACCCTTGAAGCGAATTTCCGGTACAGATGCCCCATTTTTTGGGAACATCTTGTCCAGCATGGACTTTTTGATATTCACTAGCTTCTCATACTTACGCTGATGAAGGGTGATAAGGGTGTCAAGATTGTGGAAAAACTCAGAGATTGTTCTTTGCTCCTTGATGTCAGGAAAAACGATTTGTCCCTTGAGCGCATTTTCTGCGGATACCTTCATGTCGTTTTTTGCACCTTTGTTGACGAGTGGGTGCATATAATTATTCATTCTGGCATCCTGCTCAAAATAAATCTGGACAAATTCTGGATTGGCACTTTGTTTTGGCTTGTAAACGGCATATAACGTTGACACGATGCCATTTTTTCCTTTATTAGCTTTAATGATGCCATAAGGATTAGATTTCAGGGGTGATTTAGTGTAAACAATATCGCCGGTTTCAACCACACCATAATTGGCAACGGATGCTCCTGCAAATGAACGTCCCTGAAATTCAATCTGATTCACAATTCCAAAATCGCCCGAAACGGACAAGACATCTTCTTTGGTATATATTCCTTCAAAGTTCTTTTGACCTGAAACTTCGAGATATTCTTCCAGCTTACGCTGTTCCCAAGGGTCAGTAAAACCCTTAAACCGGAGGGCAGGTTTCTTCTCGTTATCCTGCATAATCATTCACCTCCCAGCAACTTTTTGAGTTCTGCAATGCCCTTCATGTCAAATTCATTTCCCTGCAAATCGTCCAGCAGCCCCAGCAATTCGTGCTCGGTATCGGCAATCTGGCTCTCTACGTCCTCAAAGGTGGTTTCATATTTCTTGCAGACGGCATCCACCTGCTTCACAAAATCGTCCAGAACGGCATCCGGCAGGCTGTTCAGATTTTCCATCAGGGGCAGGATCCACTTGCGATGCAGCAGGTCACGCACTTCTTCATCGGTCAGGCGTTCAATCACGCCTTTGGTACGCTGGTGGAGGGCGGCACTGTCGTCCTTGACCTGCTTTTTCAGGGTCTTTTCCTCGGCGAACAGCGCGTCCACATCTTTCAGGATGCTCAAGGTAGCTGGCTCTACCTCCCGCGCCTTGATGGCCTTTTTGACCTCAGCCGCAACAAAGGCACCATCGTTGACAAAATCCTGTTCCTTGTCCTCCTCGCTCAGTTCGTCCAGATAGCTTTCATACTCGCCTGCAATTTCGGCAAAGCGAGTCTCTTTTGCCCGCAGTGCTGCCACTTCCTCATGCATTTTAACGCTCTGCACCAGCTCAAAGGGCAGCACATGACCCACCCAGCCGTCCTGTACCTCGGCATCCTTTTTCAGCACCATGTTGGGGTCTACCTGCTTGGTTGCGGCAAAACCCTCGGTCTGGATGATTTCAAGGTCGATGGCAATTTTCTTCCAGTCGTCGTCCAAAAGCTGGTATGCTGCATAGCGGTCAACCAGTGGAATTCCTGCCAGCCGGGCAAAGATCTCCCGGCTCAGGCGTTCTTCCTCGCCGGCAGCATTCAGCTGCGTCATGCCGTCGATGAGTGCGGACTTCAAGTAGGCATCAAAGTCACCGAAAGCATTCTGGAAAGCGGTCTTGAACGCCACCACATCCGGGTGGGACAGAACAGCGTTCTTCAAATTGGCCACATTCAGACGGCAATAGGCTTCGTTGTCCGGGCTGAACAGAGCCGCTTTCAGGTGCGGGAATGCTGTCCAGTAGGCAGACAGGTCTTGCAGTTCGGCCTCGGGAATGCCGCCAAACATCGAAGCGTAAATATCCCAGCTCTCAGCCTTTTCCGAGGAATCCACATACCGGGGGATGTTCAGGTTGTAATCATTCTGGATAATCTCTGCGCGGGATACTCTGCGTGCGAACTTTTCGATTTTCTCCGGGCGTTCCTTGTAAGCATCCACAATGCGTTTGATGTCGCAGGCACGCAGCTTATTGTTTTTGCCGTCCTTCTCAAAGCCCTTAGACGCATCAATAATCAGAACGTCCGAATCCTTTTTATTCTTCCGCAGCACCATGATGATGGTGGGAATGCCTGTGCCGAAGAAAATATTGGCGGGCAGACCGATGATTGCATCAATGTTGTTGTGGTCAATCAGATTTTTGCGAATCGTACCTTCTTCACCACCACGGAACAGAACGCCGTGGGGCAGAACGATGGTCACAATACCATCATTACGGATGTGGTACAGGTCGTGCAGCAAAAAAGCATAGTCCGCCTTGCCCTTGGGCGCAAGACCGTAATCCGAAAAGCGCGGATTATTATCTTTGTCGGTCGGATTCCACGCCTGCGAATATGGGGGATTTGATACCACCGCATCCACAAACAGCGGGTCGTAGGTGTTGACCGGGTCGTTTTCTTCAAAGTACGGCCAATCTTCCTCCAGCGTATCACCGTTGCGCGTTACAATGTTGTCGGGCAGAATGCCGCGCATGACAAGGTTCATGCGGGTCAGGTTGTAGGTGTTTTCCTTCAACTCCTGTGCGTAGTATTTGATGTTGTTGCCATTGCCCATATACCGTGCGGCACACTGACCAATGTTGATCAGCAGCGAACCGGAACCGCTGGTGGGGTCGTAAATTTTGATCTCTTCCCGGTCTTTCAGGTGGTACGCCACGATTTCAGACATGAGCAGCGAAACTTCGTGCGGCGTGTAGAACTCGCCGGCCTTCTTGCCTGCGTTTGCTGCAAAGTTGCTGATCAGATATTCGTAGATAAAGCCGAGAACATCGTAATCCTGCTTGCCGTCCATGGGAATATCTTTGATGAGATAGATCAGGTCGCGAATGGCCTTTGTCCGCGCACCGGAGCTTTCACCCAGTTTAGACAGGCCGGTTTGCAGCGTAGCAAAGACACCGTCAAACACCTTTTTGTGGTGCGGGTCAATCAAACGGCTGAATGCTTGCAGTGCTACCGTCACATCATCGGCCTTGAAGTCACTGCCTTTACTGATCCATGTGGAAAACAGATTTTCATAGGCGATAAAATAGCCGACATTCTTCCGAACGGTATCCAGCGTTTCGACATCGTCTTCGGTCAAATCCGGCAGATATTCGTCTGTCCAGTCATTCTCTTTCAGCCATTTGACTTCTTTGTCCGACAGAAATTTATAAAACATGAAGCCCAGAATGTAATCCTTGTACTCGTTGGCTTCGATTTTAGAGCGCATCTTGTTGGCAGATTCCCAGATTTTCGATGCGAGTTGCTGCTTGTTCATGCTATTCCTCCCAGTGGCCTGCAATAGCGCATTTTTAGATTTTTTAATCGGACAGCCCCTCCGATTTTATGCGTGTGTTCATTGAACCAATTATACAAAAGTGCCACCCGGTTTGCAATGCGAATGAAAAGTTTCTCAATCGCATTCGCAGAACCATAACCGTGGCGAGCAGAGCCTTTGTGCGCACAAAGGCTAAATTCGCACGCAGAATTAAAATTCTGCTGTGTTCATTCGCTTGTTGGGATGCAATCCCAATCCCTGTAATCATCACAATTCCGTGATGGCTGCGCATTCCTGCGGTGTGCTGAAAGAGCGTTTTGCAAAAAGCGCGTAGCCTGCATCCATCGGATGTAGTTCAAGGGTTTGGGATTTCCCAACAAGCATTTTGCAACGCAAAATGGTCTTTGTATATACGAAGACACTGCTTGCTACGGCTATGAACGCCTTTTGAATTGCAAAATGATTTTTCAGTTGCTATACTGGGCTTATCAAAGTTTTTTCGGGAGGACGTCGCAGTGACCGCACAGACAATGCAAATCGGGAACAAACCTTGCCGCATTTACGGCGAGCCCCATGCAGAATACCTACTGCTCCAAATGACCGGCGAACACGAGCTGCAAAGCATGGACCATGAAGTGACAGTGATTGCGCAGAGCAGCTGGAATTTTTTGTTTGCGGCTATCCCAGTGGAAAACTGGAACGATGCCCTTTCTCCGTGGGAAGCCCCTGCTGTGAGGGGAAAGCAAGGTTTCGGCGGCAATGCTGCGGACACCCTGCGCTTTCTGACAGAGCGGGGCATCCCCACACTGAAGCAGCAGTTTCGTCTCCCGGAAAACGTCAAAATCATTCTGGGCGGCTACTCGCTGGCGGGACTGTTTGCGCTGTGGGCATCCACCCAGACAAATCTGTTCTACGGTGTCGCCGCCGCTTCGCCCTCGGTGTGGTTTCCGGGCTGGATGGAGTTTGAACAACAGCACCCCACGCAGACGCAGCACATTTATCTGAGCCTTGGCGACAAGGAGGAGCGCACGAAAAACGCCGTCATGGCTGTGGTGGGCGATAACATCCGCACCCTGCACAGCCAGCTTACAGAGTGTAGCATAGACTGCACCCTTGAATGGAACAGCGGCGGGCATTTCAAAGACGCTGACCTGCGCACGGCGAAAGCCTTTCAGTGGGTGATGGAGGAACACACATGACCATTTTGATTGATGCCGACGGCTGCCCTGTGGTGGACCTGACGTTGCAAATCGCAAAGCAATTCAGTGTTCCGGTCATCATCCTGTGCGACACCTCTCACCAAATCGAGCGAGAAGGTGCGCAGACGCTGGTGTTCGATAAAGGGGCTGACAGCGTAGACTTTGCGCTTGTCAAGCGGGTAAAGCCGGGGGATATTGTCGTGACACAGGACTACGGTCTGGCGAGTATGTGCCTTGCCAAGTGCGCCCGGGTGCTGAACCAGAATGGTCTGGAATACACCGCCGACAACATAGACGCTCTCATGCTGCGGCGGTATGAAAACAAAAAGCTCCTCCGTGCCGGAAAGCACCCCAAGGGGAGCCCAAAACGGACGAAGGAGCAGGATGTGGCTTTTTCAACCCATTTCAAGGCTGTCTTAGAAGCCTCACGAAGGCTCATGCTTTAAGCAGTTCTCGTTATGCGTGGTGTGTGTGCTTTCTGTTAGGCTAGAACAATGGGTGCTGCTACATTTAAGCAGCACCCATTGTTTTGCTCGTTTTTTCACGATTTTTGTGATTTGCACGTATGCTGCTATTGACTTTTGCTGTGATTGGATGTACTATACAATCAAGTGATTACTTCCAACAAAAGAAAGGTAGGCAACATGAGAGTCAACAAAGGTTTGATGATAGCAGCAACATTTGATCCGACCAAAAGAACCTCCTTGATAACTGTAGCAGATATGTGTCGTAAAATTGAGGAGAACTCGATTTCTTTGCCGTTGTATCAGCGAGATATCAGTTGGACACTTCAGAAGTGTATCGATCTTCTTAATTATCAATTGTGGGGAAAGGCTCCGGTTTCTCCTATTTCTATCAATGTTATAAATACTGTGGATAGTGCTGTTCCGCAAGTTTCCTTTATAGATAGAGAAATCATCTCAACTATTGAACGCGGTCAATACTCGGTCGTGGATGGCCAGCAGCGTTTAACCACTAACTATAAAGCATATTGTAATCATGATGATTTTCGAAATATCGTGTTAGACTTAGGAAAAGGCGAGTTCACAGAGGTGCGTGACTCTATCAGGAGTAATCAAATTCCTGTTGGTATCCTCTTAAATAAAGAGGATACCAAATTATTTGAGTATACTAAGGCTAAAAGTGCACTTGGTTCTGCCGATGTCTTGTCTGTGCTCCTTCAAGTACGCAGCAAAATGAGAAACTATAATTATACTCTTAATTCGGCTGAAGACCTAACTGAGGATGAACAAATTGAGTGGTTCGAAGTTCTAAACAATGCTGGCAGCCGAGTAAGTATTATTCAAATGCGCTTTTCTAAACTGAAAGCTCATGGAATTGATATTTATAAACAGTACACAAACCTCTACCGTACCCGTGTATATGAAGCAGGGTACGAAGATTTTTTCACTCCGCAAAAAACCAATGTTTCTTACCCAGTTGCAGCATTAAATCCTGCGTATGAAGTTATCACTCAGAAGCCTCATTCCGGAAATTATGCTCCTATTCCTTCTGACACTAAGGAAAATCAACTTTGTAACCTTTCTCCAGAACAGCTTACACAATGCTTTTCTATGACTTTAGCTGCACTCGATCGCACTTTAGACTTCATCAATGAGAACACACCCACTCAACTTCCTCGCATTGATTATATTAATTATTTATTAGGATATTTTATCTTTCATAACGAAGTTTTGACCGAAGATAACAAGGAAAAACTTCTTCAGTGGATGGATAATGTTGATTTCACCAACAAGTCCAATTCTGAACGACGTGATATTTTCACCGCATTGATCACCTAATAATTTTATCTAATTTATCAATAGCAGCCATCTGCATCTACCTTGCAGACGGCTGCTATTTTTTGTTGACTTTTGGAGACACGGGAGCATTTTGGTCGTCCAACTGGGTTCGGATATGAAGGCTTCTTTTAGGAACTCACTTCTGTCTGCTTGTTACAATTCGGTTACAGAACGGTCTTGAATGCTACGAAACAGCCCTTTTCGTGGGCTCGTATATAGAGGGGTATTTCTTCGGAGTATCTTCTTTCACGAAGGTTTGCTTGCACTCGTATGATTATTATGACAATTCCGTTTAATAGCAGACGCACGATTTGCAAATGCAAATTGTGACTTTTTTGTTAATTTTCAAAAACATTGCTACGTTTTGGCCTTTCTCGATGCCTACCAATTAGAGGGACAATTTTTCGGAAGCCTTAAATTCCGAAGATTTTCTATAAAACTCTGTTCTTTGAAAACAGAATAGTTCAATCGTCCGGTACTTCACAAAAGGTACTTCTGTAACTCGCAGCCCGGTCATAACGAAGACGGGGTGGCTGAAATGCCAATGGTGCGGTGCAAGCCCGCCGCCGGACGATTCCCCACTCCTAGGGTGCCGAGGGCGAATATGGGAGACCTATATCATATTGACGCAGATGGGCTGCAAGTCTATCTGCGATGCGAGAGTTGAAGCTACTGTCAGCTCTCTTTACATTGCCACCTGACCGCCGCTTTGCTGCAAAGGATATAACCGCAGGTGGCACACACTTTTGACCTTAGACTACTTATGCTGAAGGAGTGCCTATGAAGTTTAACGATGCCTATTCCCAGATGTTTCCCGGCTACCCCGATGCCGTCAGCCTTCAGCAGGCTGCGGAGATGCTTGGTCTGAACCGCCACACGGTCGGGGAACTGATCCGTTCCCGCCGCCTGTTTGCGCTTAAAATCGGCCGCACCTACCGTATCCCGAAGCTGAGCGTGATTGAGTTCCTGCTCACCGGACAGAGCACCTTCCCGGCTGGAAATCCGCCGCTGGATGTGGTATGCTGTGGGTGCAGCAACGGACAGCACGCCTGTTAACCCAAAGGAGGTTTATGATGAAAACTACAGGGTCTGTCCAAGAGAAAAATGGACGTTTCTATTTCGTGGTCAATCTTTATGATGCCAACGGCAAGCGGAAGATCAAGTGGATTTCCACAGGTCTGACCGTCCGGGGCAACAAGCGCAAGGCAGAATCCATGCTCCGGGAAGTATTGCTCCACTATGATGAGACCGGGGAGCTGCCCACGGGGCGGGGAGGCACCTACGAAAAAGTAGATGCTAAAACCGCCAAGCCCTTGCCGCAGCATCTCCAACCCGTCAGCAAGTCGGAGATGCTGTTTCTGGACTATCTCAACGAGTGGGTGCAAGTCCACAAGGCATCCATCCAGCCTGCAACTTTTATCAGCTACAATCGGATGATCACCGGGCGCATCACGCAGTATTTTGAGCCGCTGGGCTTGAAGCTGTGCGAGGTCACGCCGCAGGTGCTGGATGAGTTTCAGGAGAAGATCTTGCTGGAGGGCTACACCACCAACACGGTCATTCACTACCACGCCATCTTCGGTAAAGCGTTCAAGGATGCCGTCCGCAAGGACTATCTGGAAACCAACCCGATGCTGAAAGTTGACCGCCCGAAGAAGAACAGCTTCCGGCCCAACTTCTACTCCAAGGATGAAGTCCAGCAGCTGCTGGAAGTATCGCAGGATGACCCCCTGTACCTGTGCATCCTCATTACGGCCTACTACGGTCTGCGCCGCAGCGAGGTACTGGGGTTGAAGTGGTCGTCTATCGACTTTGAGCGCAAGTCCATCACCATTAACCACAAGGTGACGGAACAGTTGGTGAACGGCAAGTACGTTCCTGTGGTCAGCGATGTGATGAAGAACAAGACCAGCTGCCGTACCCTGCCGCTGATCCCGGCTGTGGAAGAAGAACTTCTGAAGCAGAAGGAAAAACAGCAGCTTTACCGCAAGCTGTTCAAGAAGAGCTACAGCACTGAGTATCTGGATTTCGTCTGCACCGATCAGGAAGGCAAGCTGATCCGCCCGAACTTCGTGACGGAGCACTTCGACTGGCTGCTTCGGAAGTATAGCTTGCCCCGCATCCGCTTCCACGATCTGCGCCACAGCTGTGCCAGCCTGATGGTGATGAACGGCGTATCCATGAAGCAGGTTCAGGAGTGGCTGGGGCACAGTACCTTTTCTACCACCGCTGACATCTACGCACATCTCGATTACAAGAGCAAGGAAGGGTCGGCTGGGGTCATTGCCGGGCTGTTAGAAACGAAAAAGTAAAAAGACCGTTGCATTCCACAGCAGTTTCAACGAACGGTAGTATTTCTAACGGATTCAACAGGCGGCCTGTTAAAGTTCCTGTTGGAGAGAATTTAGGAGAGAACGGGCTTTCAAAGTAGGATCTTCGCTATTGTTGTCACAGCATCACCGTTGGATTTGGCAGCAAAAAAGGCGCAGATTCGTTTGAATCTGCGCCTTTGGCGGAGTAGCAGGGATTTGAACCCTGGCGCCCCTTGCAGGGCCTACGAGATTTCGAGTCACGCCTCTTCGACCACTTGAGTACTACTCCTTGTTGTATTTCGAGAGAAAATTGCAAGTTGTATATTGCTGATTTCCTCTTGAATCTTAGAAATTTAATGTTAGAATATTGTTAGAAAACGCATCGTTCAGACAGGTTCTGAAGCCTGTCAGGACATCAAAATTGACGTTCCCTCGTGTGATATGGAGACATCCGGCGAAGCATCCACTTGGATTTCGAGTCGTTCTCGTTACGACCGCTTCGATACATCTCCAAAATAAACCTTATACAGTATAGCAAAAAAGCCGGTTGTCGTCAACACTTTTCTCCATGTGCCGTACAAAAGCGCGGTGCTGCGGCCCGAATCGTCAGCACGCAGTTTAAAGTAGCTTTACACAAAAAACAGACCGCCGCGCAAAATGCGCAGCGGTCTTTGGTAAAAGCGCAGCGATTATGGATCTGCTCAGCCGTTGCTCTTCTTGGCGGCCTCGGCCAGAGCCTTGTCGTACACTTCCTTGGTGATCTCCCAAGTCATGGAGTACTCAGAGTTCTCGCGGATGGGCATAAACTTGAACACCACGGTCTGACCTTCTTCCAGAGTGGGGAAGTGGTCGGCGGCCAGATGGATGGTGATGGGCTTTTTCTGTTGGATCAGGCTGTTCTCAGCGTCTAGAATGCGCACGCCGCCCCAGTTATCGCTGAAGTAGACCGGCTTGTCCTCGGTGCCCTTGACGGCAACAGAGAAGCGGTAGGGATCCAGCGGGATGGGGTTTGCACGGGCAGACTCAATGTCCACTTCCAGAGTGCAGGTGCCGCCGGCGATCTTCATGGTCTTCAGGCCGGCAATGACCTGCAGCTCGCTGGTGATCGCACTGGGCAGTTTTTTGCTCACCGGGTTTTGGGGGTCCTGATATTCACAGCCGCCCAGCAGACTGGCACCGGCTACAGCCACTGCGGTGGCTGCCGAATACTTCAGGAATGCGCGGCGGGAAAATGTATAAGACATGGCTTATTCCTCCGTTTTTACCAGAATGTTAGGGCTCAGGTCGTAGACTTCAAAGCGTCTGCGGTCAGTTCCCAGTTCGCGTTGAACTCACTGTACTCCAGATCGGGATAGAAGGTAAGGGTCACCGGACCGTCCGTCCGTGCATTCAGACCCTTTGCGGTCACATAATAAGTAACGGTCTCGCCCTTTTTGACCTGATGGCTCAGCGCATCCGGGCTGGTCACCTGCAGCTTGTCGTTCTGGTAGGCCAGATATCCGTCTGCCTTCACGGCAAAGTTTGCTCTGGTCACGTCCAGCGCATTATTGCGGCCGTTTTTCACCACCAACTTAAAGGTGGTGAAAGTTGCAGTGCATTCTACCTGCTCCAGCGTGGATACGACCTTCAGCACCTTGTTGCTGGTGCCAACGGCGTGCTGTACCGGGGCATACCCGGAGCAGCCGGTCAGCAGGCTGCTGCCCGCCACAGCCACAGCGGTGAGGGCGGTATATTTCAGGAAAGAGCGGCGGGAAAATTCCCCAGTCATATTCGTTCCTCCTTTGGGACACATCAATACAGATTCTGCCATAGGGCACTACCTATACAATAGGCGAAACAGAGAAAAATGTCAATGATTTTCCGCAAAACAAATGTGAATATTTTGTGGCAGCATCGCGCATTTTAGACGAAGTTTAAGTGTTTTTTCTGGTGATTCTGTCAGCTGCGGATCACGTCAGAGGCATTCATGACGAAGGTCAGGCTCTTGCCCTCCAGGAAGGTGGGCACATAGGTGACCTTCAGCTGTTTCCAGTCCTTAGGCACCATGAGCATCAGCACAATGTAGGCGCTGCCCTGCGGGGGCAGGCTCTCCACATCGGAAAAGCTCTGGGAATTGGCGTTGTACAGCGAGATATTGGCGCAGCAGGCTGCGGGCTGGCCATCGCAGACGGCGGTAAAGTCCGGGGTAGCGGCGGCCATGGCCTGAAAGTTTGCGTCCACGTTCTCCAGCGGGGGCACGGGGTAGGCCTCGTTGATGGCGTCAATGCCCTGTGCGCCGATGGCGTAGCTCTCGGTCTTGCTGCGGTTGACGGTGGTCACCCGCACGCCCAGATACTCGTAGCCTGCCGGCTGTACAGGGTCCTGCGTCAGGTGGAACACGCTGGTCAGCTGCACGCCCAAGCCGTTCCAGTTGCGGACGGTA
>OHPQ01000408.1_pt1 | contig 22280 bp, 25 predicted proteins | sample 1577821 | NCBI WGS metagenome assembly OHPQ01 (sample SAMEA3879509, study PRJEB24766) | human gut metagenome | biome: human-associated habitat; feature: feces | place: USA | collected 1985/1987 | reverse complement strand
CTGCCTTTAGGACTGTTTGAAAGGTTGGCGGTTGTTCCACTCCAGTTCACAACAGTAAAGTTGCGTCCATGACCGGAAGAGTCGGCAAGTGCCGTATCCTCATCCGGTGCAGACTCATTGAATCGCCACAGACCGGAGGCGGCATACTCCGCAGGAAATTCTCCCGTAAAATCTGTTTGCTTATTCAGAATCATTTTCAGAGCCATGCCGTCACCTCCATCTGCTTTTCGCTTGAATTTGAAGTTCCGTCAGCGTGGCGTTGCTCACTTCCACCGTGACGGTGTTCTCTCCGACAGCAAGGGTCGGAAAGTTCAGTTCCTGTAAATACGGCAGACCGTTTCGCAGTGTCTCGCCGTTTTCATCCACCACATAGGCTGTCATTTTATCGGTATCCACAACAAGGGTTTCTCCTTCAGAGAGGGTTGCGTTTACGATTTTCAATTCCGAGCCGTTTGTGGTAATACTGATATAATTGCTTGCTCCCGCCGTAATCACACCCTCAATGCGATACACGGGCAAGGACTCGATGTTCCCGACAGTTCGAGTAATGGCGTGAACCCCTTCTTCCGTTACGGAGAAATTTTCATCCGTAATGGCATAGGCAAAAGGGTCAGGGCAGAAAAACTTTAGGTCAAAGGAGCCTGCAGAGCGGATAAGCCTTTCACAGTCCACCGCATCGTTCAGTCTTGCCATAAAATATCTGTCCGGCACATCATCAAATACAAGCTGGCGCAACCCCTGCACAGGGTCAAGCCATGCTGCGATATCATCCAAAGCAGATACCAACGCCGTAAAATTAGCCTTGGGGTAAATGTTACAGTGGACAGTGATTTCACGGTAATCGAAATCTGCACCGAAGTCTGCCACACCGTATTTACCAGGCACGGTGGTGGTAAAATTACGCATCTTACCACACACCTGCCAGGAAGTCAGACGGGCTTTGATGCCCATGCTGCCCGACGTAATGTCATTGAAAATAAAACCCATAGGTCAAAACCCTCCTTTATGCCGTAGTGAAGTGTCCCTGTGCACGGGAGCCACTTTGAATCAAGTTGTAAAGTTCCTGGGAAATCTTTCGGATATCCTCTTCGCTTCGGACAATCATCTGCTGAATGGTAATCAGCGCCCCACTGCCGAATCCTACACCGGATATCGTATCGTTACGGTTTACTGTTCCATTCACGCTAAAGTCCGTAGGCAGTGCCGTGGTCATTTCATCCGCAAGACCGTGCATCACATCGTTGATGTCCTTGCTCATGCCTTCAGCAGCGGCAACCGCATCTTTACCATTGGTATTGATTGCACCTGCCAGACCTTCCACAAGCATTTCACCGACCCATCCCATTTCCTTGGATGGAGATGCAATGCCGAAGAAATCACAGATACCATCCCAAATGGAAGAAATCCAACCAAACACCTTATTCCAAAGCCAGGATGCAAGGGACTGGATACCTTGCCACAAACCACGGACAAGGTTTGCACCCACATCGGCAAGCTGAGATACACCCTTACCAAAGGCAGAAACCAAGCCGGACAGAATCTGCGGTACGGCTTTTACGATTTCCACGATGATGGTCGGCAGGTTCTTTATTAAGGAAATAAAGAGTGTCACACCTGCCTGTACGATTTGCGGTATGCTGTTAATCAGGGCATTGACCACAGAACCGATGATTTCTGGGATTGCCGCCACAATGGTTGTGATGATTTCCGGCAGAGCCTGGATAAGTGCAACAAGCAGGTCGATACCCGCCTGGATAATCTGTGGGATAGACCCAAGCACCGCAGTGATGATACCCTCAATAATCTGCGGGATTGCCTCCACGATTGCCACGATGATTTCCGGCAACGCAGATACCAAAGAGGTCAAAAGCTGAATGCCTGCATCGATAATCTGCGGAATCGCACCGATGACAAATTCCACGATGGCAAGAATGATGGAAGGCAACGCCTCAATCAGCACGGGAATCGCATCAAGCAGACCCTGTGCCAATCCCATAATCAACTGCAATGCTGCATCCAAAATCATCGGCAGGCTGTCAATCAGACTCTGCACAATGGTAATGACCGCTTGCACTGCTGTTGGAATCAGCGTAGGGAGTGCCTCACCGATACCCTGCACCAGGGACATCACTATCTGAATGGCTGCGTCAATGAGCAACGGCAGATTTTCAATCAGCGTGTTTACGATGGTCATCAGTGCATCGATTACCACGGGGATAAGTTCCGGCAGCATGGTAAGTATGGTATTCAGCACCTGCGAAAACAGGTCAACCACGGTATCCAAAAGTGTCGGAAGAAGTTCTCCCACCGTTGCAAGCAGGGCGTTCAGAGCCGTTGGCAGCGTCGCTATGATGTTTTCAATCACGGGAGTGATGTTGGTCAGCACATCCTGGAATGCATCCACCACATTGTTGCAGAGCATTTCAATGTCTGCGTCAGCATTACCGAAACCTACGATAAGGTTATCGATGGCGGCCTTCATGGAGTTCAAAGAACCCTCAATGGTGTGTTCCGCCTCGGCTGCCGTTGCACCCGCCACACCCATGCTCTCTTGAATCACATGGATGGCTGAAACCACATCGGCATAGGAACTGATATCGTACTCAATACCGGAAATCGCCTGTGCATCGGCAAGCAGACGTTCCATTTCGGTCTTGGTGCCGCCGTAGCCGAGTTTCAAGTTGTCCAACATTGTATAGTTCTGCTTGGCAAATCCCTGGTATGCGTTCTGGATGAGTCCGATATCCGTACCCATCTTATTGGCATTATCCGCCATATCCGTAATGGCCATATCCGCATACTTTACTGCCGCCTCGGTATCTCCTCCGAGGGAAGAAATAAGGGAGGCAGAAAACGATGTGACCGTGGACATATAGCCGTTTGCCGACATACCCGCCATCTTATAGGCGTTGTTTGCATATTCCTGCAACGCAGCAGAGGAATCCTTAAACAGCGTATCGACACCGCCGACCAACTGCTCGTATTCTGCGTAGGATTCAACCACCGCCTTGCCAAGGGAAACGGCGGCGGCAGCGGCAGCCGTGACCACCGCTCCCATTGCCACACCGACACCTTTTAGGACAGAACCGAGGCTTTCAAATTTGCCTTTGTTCTTTTCAGCGGAATCTCCTGCATCATCCAGTTCTTCGCTCATATCGTCGGCATTGTCAGCCACATCATCCATTTCACGCTCGGCATCATCAAGCGCCGCATTGTTACGGTCGAGTTCACGCTCCATATCATTGAGCGCCGCCGTAGCGTTATTAAGCTGAATCTGCCACTGCTGTGTTCTGCGGTCATTTTCTCCGAAGGACTCGGAGGCATTGGCAAGGGCAGAACGAAGGGTTTCGATTTTCTGTTTCTGTGCCTCGATTTCCTTATTCAGCACCTGGTTTCTTGCCGTGAGTGCTTCTACGGAACTGTCGTTTTTATCAAACTGCGACTGCACGACTTTCATTTCCGAGCCGAGAACCTTGAAGGACTGATTGATTTCGGACAGTGCCTTCTTGAATTCTTTCTCGCCCTCAAGACCGATTTTTAAGCCAAAATCATCTGCCACTTCAAACCACCTCCTTCATCAGATTCCGGCAGGAATAATGTCATCAATGAAATATTCCCTCGCAGGCTTGGAAAGCCCGTTATACTGTTTGTGGCACTCCCATAAATCCAGGAGCAGACCAAACGGCATCAGCCACACCTCATCCTGTGTCAGATGAAGATGGGCGATGCCGTAATATAAAAGTCGAGTAAATAACTCATCGTCACTTACTCGACCGCCACGTTTTTTGAGTCAGCCTCGCTGACCACATTTCGCTTGGTGCCCTTATACAAAGCCTCGGTAATGGCTGATTTATAATCAGCCAGATCCAAAGGCGTGGTCAAAAGTTCCACCATCTCCTCTGTAAGGACATCCTTCTTGTTTTCCTTGTTCTTCAGGTTGTGGACAAGGATGGACTGATTGGCAAGAAGGGTAATCAGCCACACGATTTCACCGATAGCCATCTCGAAGTTTTCGGACTTCATCAGCTTATCGCCAAGGTTCTCAAGACCGCCGTAGCGTCCTGCGATTTCCTTTGTTGCCTTTGTAGTGAGGAGCAAAGTATACTCATCACCGCCGATATTGATAATTGCAGAGCGTTCTTTATCCATGTGTCAAATCCTCCTTATTCCGCAGCCTCGGTAGCATAGGAAGGCTCATATACTTCCTGATACCAGTTTGTAATGATATCCGCAGCAACAGCAGAATCGCCCTCGGTAACCTCCGCCTTCCAAGGATGCTTGTTCTGACCGTCAACCTTGTTACGGCGCAGAATCGTGCCCTCGATGGTAGGTGTACTGAAAGTAATGCTGTCACCCTTGGTAGCAAGGTTCGTGGCAGGGATACCGAACTTCACACGGTAAAGCCAGTAATACTTGTACTTGCCGTTGGATTTCTTTGCACGGAATCCCACAGCCACAGGCTCGCCGCCATCTTCACTTGTGGACACCACTACACCGTTGGCATCGATGGTCGCACCCGTAAGGTCGGAGGCGACAGAAGCACCGATATCATCCACACCCAAAGAAAGAGTGCCGGACTTGAATTCCTTGACGATTTCAGATGCACCGTCATCGGCATAAAGAGTTGCCTCCGCAAGTTCCACGGAGAGGTCGGCGGTCGCCTTTGCCATCTGCACCGGAGAAGCGTAGGTTTCATTGCCGTTTTCATCTTCGGTGATTTTGGCATAATACAGTTTGTCAAGACCAATAGTAGCCATTGATTATTCCTCCATTTCATAATGTTTTGCCACATCCACGTTGTAATGGAAGTAGCCTGTTTCTGTTTCATAACCGATGTATCTTCGGTCAGTTATGGTAAAATCCATGCCAAGCAAGGCACGGACGATTGCATTTTTCTCTTTGGTATAACTGCCTTTGGCATACAGGGAAATTCGTGCCTCCTGGATATCACATCCGGGAGTATCGTCAGCATGAAGTTCAAAGCTGTCTGCCATAGGCACTACCACGATATATTTATCCGGAGCCTCATCATGAAACACTCCTGTTTCCAAAGGAATGCCCAAGAACTCCAAAGCCGTATTGATATCTGAAAGTACGCTCACAGCTTTCTGACCTCCTCTTCAAATTTATCCTGCATGGCACTGATACAGGCAGCACGGGATGCCGTTTTTGCGGGTTTCATAAAAGGTTTTGCAGGCTGACCGTGTTTGCCGTATTCGATGATGTTGGCCAGTTTCGCATTGCTGACACCATCCCTGCGGGGTTCTGCAAAGCCAACCTTGATATTGTGGTTGCCGTTTTTATCCATCTTTACAGAGGACAGACCAAGCACCGACTCCAATTCTCCTGTGGATCGGGATTCGTACTTCGTGCCGTTACCCACCACAGAGGACAGGTTGCTCTGTGCCTTGGCAAGAACTATCTCACCTCCGGCTTCGAGTACTTTTTCGGCAACGGGGTCAAAATCAGAACCGAGCCTTGAGATACGCTGCAAAAACTCCTCTGGCATTTTGATATCCACTTTAGCCACTTGTTGCCACCACCTTTTTTGCAAGCACCTCCGTATACATTCCACGGCCTTTCACATCCTCCACGGATGTGATTTCAAACCTGCCATCCTCACACACCAAAATGTGGTCGGTTGTTACGGTAAGACCGGGAATACAACGAAAGCGGAACAGGTCTGTCGCCTCGGAGAATGTAGCGAGGTTTGCCCACCTTTCACTTCCGTGGCGTCCTTCTCTGTACACACGGACAGAGGCGAGGATTTCATCCGCCGTTGTGGAGAAACCCTCGTTGTCCTTGATGCGTTTTGTGATGACGATATCAGCAAAGCCGTTCATTTTTCCGAAACTCATGTCATACCTTCCAATCTCGGTCGAGCCTTAACAGAAGGTTGACCGTGTTCCATACCTGCTGACCTGCCTGCACATTGTCGGCGAAGAATCCGTCCGTAGAACCGTCCCTTGACTCATAGAAATGCGATGCCAACATAATCACGGCTTGTTCCGTGGTTGCGGGCATCACATTTTCCGTATAATATCCTGCCTCGATGTGCTGATAGCTTTCCGCATAGGAAACGGCGGCAGTGATGAACCTTTCAATCAGTCCATCATCCACCGAATGCTCCAGTATCAGATTTTCCTTAACTTTTGTAAGAAGTTCGCTCATCACTGCCACCTCCCATCTTAGGCAGTAGCCATAGTGAGCAGTTTTACTGCTTCAGCAAGTACCAACTTGCCGTCCACACGCTCCTTGGCAACAAAGCCGACCATACCGTTTCCGGCGAAGAGTTCCTTGAGTTCCGCAAAGGAACGGGTACCACGGTCACCGATGTTGTAGTAGCTGTAGTCACCGAAAGCAATGGCAGGCATTCCCGCAGTGATTACAGGGAAATAAGGAGAAGTGTATACCTCATAACCCAAGAGTCTGCCAGGCTCTCCCGCCTGCACGGAATCCTGCCAGAGGTAACGGCCGTTCTTGTCAGTCAGCTTACGGATGGCTGCCAAAGTCTGGTCGTTGCAGATAAACTTGGCGTTCTTACGGTAAGGACGCTTGAGGGAGTACACGAGGTCGATGATTTCATCGGCAGTGATTTCCGTTGCAGACGCAGCAGTCACACCGATTTCAGCACCGCCATCGGTAGCAAGCAGACCCAAAGGCTGACCAGTACCGGTACCGTTGAGGAATGCGTCCTCTTCTGCATTTGCAAGAGCCTTGGAGAACTGACGGATGATGTAATTCTCAAGACCGAAAGCGTTGTCATACAGAAGTTCCTCAGTCACCTTAACGGCAACATGGAGTTTGTGGGCATCAAGGTTAATCTGGGCGAATTTTGCATCACCCCAAGTGAGTTCCTCACCCTCGTCAATCCACGCAGCCGCAGGCTTGGTGGCAGCGATGTTGATTTTACGCTCACCGCTGGTAGTGATGGTGTGACCCAGCTTACGGAAGATGTTCTCTTCCTCCAATGCCTCAATCAAACGAGTGTCATACTCTTCCGGTACAAGGTAACCGCCATCAGCATCCACGCCCTCCTGGAGAACATTGGACACATTACGGAAGTTGGTACGGAGAGCCTTGAGCATACCGTCCTTGTAGGCATCAGAAGCACGTCCGCTCTTTGCCTTCTGTCCGTCCATAACCTTGCCGTTCATAGGCTTTTCAGTGATGGGAGCAGAGGTAGGTTTGGAAAGCTGTGCATCCATAGCTGCCATTGCCTCCATACGCTCGATTTCAGCACCGTAGTCCTGAACCTTCTTCTCCATCTGTGCATAGGTCTTTGCATCCTCATCGGAAAGCAGACCGTCCTTGTCACGCTTGGTTTCCACAAATGCCTTTGCAGCCTCCCAAGCCTGGTTACGCTTTTCGCGCAGTTCGTTGATAGTCATAATAAATTACCTCCAATTTTTGATAAGATTTAGCCTGTCCATAAGGTCATCGGCTTTGGTTTTTCGGGTTGATTCGGATTTGATTGCACACTTGGCGGCAACCTTATCCATCAGTGAATTGACCACATTTGCTTTGGAATAAAGCATGGATACCTGTGGCACATCCACTTCGTCCGTGGCACTCCTTTGCATGATTTCATCAGCAAAGCCAAGTTCCACGGCCTTGTTTGCATCCATCCATGTTTCCGCATCCATGAGGTGGGACAGCTTTGTACGGGACAAGCCTGTCTTAATCTCATAGGCATTGATGATGGAATCCTTAACGCTTGCGAGCATATCGATGGCTTTCTGCATTTCGTCGGAATCACCGAAAGCAACCGTCATGGGATTGTGAATCATCATCATGGATACCGGGGACATCAGCACCTTGGTGCCTGCCATTGCAATCACGGATGCTGCGGAGGCTGCAATGCCGTCAATCTTGACCGTGACATTGCCCTTGTAATCCATCAGCATATTGTAGATCTGGGCAGCCGCCACGCAGTCGCCACCGGGACTGTTAATCCATACGGTAATATCGCCGGAGCCTGCCATCAGTTCATCCTTGAAAAGCTGTGGAGTGACGTCATCGTCAAACCAGCTTTCTTCTGCGATTGTTCCGTTCAGAAACAGTGTCCTCGCCTCCGGCATCGTTTCCGTCTGTGCCTGGTTCTTCCACTTCCAGAACTTCTTCATCGGGGTTTTCCTCCTTTCCGTCATTGTCGGTTGTATTTGCAAAAGCACCCGCATCTTTCAGAGGGAGCATATTGCCGTTGATAAGGTACAGGTCGCCACCTTCTTCCGTAGGGATACGGTCGAGGTTTTCCAGTTCGCGGATATCGTTTGCACTCATCCAACCGTTCTGGCGACCAATGGCGTAACCGTTCATACGGCTTTGGTAATCGCCACGGAGCAGACCTTCCAGATTGAATTTCACAAAGTAACGCACCTTTTCATCGTGGGATAAAAGCGCCCTCTGAATGGACTGCTCCCAACGGATGACCCACGGGTCAAGGGTGTACTTCACAAATTCCAGGGACTGCTGCTCTATATTAGAAAAGCTCGACTTCTCAAGGTCGCCCACCATATGGGGAGGGACTCTGAAAATTCGAGCAATCTCATTAATTTGGAACTTCCTTGTTTCAAGGAACTGTGCCTGCTCCGGAGAAATGGAAATCGGTGTGTACTTCATTCCTTCTTCGAGGACAGCCACTTTATTGGAATTGGAACTGCCGCCAAAGGCAGCCTGCCAACTCTCTCTGACCCTCTGCGGGTCTTTGATGGTGCTTGGGTGTTCCAGTACGCCGCCCGGCGTTGCACCGTTAGCAAAGAACTTGGCACCGTATTCCTCACAGGCAATCGCCATACCGATGGCGTTCTTTGCCATAGCAATGGGACTGTAGCCTACAAGACCGTCAAACCCAAGACCTGGAATATGAAGCACATCGGAAGGCTGCAGGGTTACTGCAAACTCCTTATTTTTAATAGCTTCATCGGGACCACGGTAATAGGTGTAATAGAGATGTCCGTTTTCATCCCTGTCCACACTCATCTTGTTTGGCATCAGAGGGTAAAGTGCCACCACCTCGTTTTTACCGTTACGGATAACCTGTGCGTAGGCATTGCCCCACAGGAGCAGATGGGTCATGAGTGTTTCCCTAAACACGAAAGAACTCATTTCCGGATTCGGCTCATCGTGGAGCAATCGGTAAAGCGGATGGTCGATGGCTTTTTCCTTGCCGCCGTCATCGTTATATTTGTAAAGATGCAAAGGCAAGCCTGCCACGGCTTCTGCAAGGATACGGACACAGGAATACACTGCCGTCATCTGCATGGCAGAACGCTCGGTTACTGCCTTGCCGGAAGTTGTGCCGCCCATGTAAAAGGTGTAGGCACTGCCTGCCGTTCTGTTTTCGGGCTTATCTCTCGACTTAAACATTCCCGTAAAGATACCCATATCAAATCACGCTCCTTCCTAAATAAACAAAATGCCACGGTCATCGTAAACCGAGGCACTGTTGGTGTTGCCACAACGGATTGCACGGTCGAGTGCCATAATGGTGGCAACGGCACCATCAATCTTTTCTGTGGATTTGGCTTTATCTGCTTTGATGTTTCCGGCAGGGTCAGTCTTGATGTAGATGTTATCCATCATCCACCTAAGAACCGGATGCCCGCCGTGAGCCAGTTTTTTCTCCATCGCAAGTTTCATCAGTTCCTTGGTCGGAGGAGACATATCTTTGTACCCTTGCCCGAAAGGAACTACCGTAAATCCCATACCCTCAAGGTTCTGCACCATTTGAACAGCACCCCAACGGTCATATGCGATTTCACGGATGTTGTATTTCTCACCCAGGGACTCGATAAATTTCTCGATGTACCCGTAATGGACTACATTGCCCTCGGTGGTCATAAGCAAGTCCTGTCGTTCCCAAATGTCATACGGCACATGGTCACGGCGAACACGCAAGTCGATGTTATCTTCCGGTATCCAGAAATACGGCAGAATGATATATTTATCATCCTCATCTTCCGGCGGGAACACCAACACGAATGCCGTAATATCCGTAGTGCTTGAGAGGTCAAGACCGCCGTAGCAGACACGGCCTTCCAGTTCGGATTTGTCGGTAGGAAATGCACAGGCATCCCACACCGCCATCGGCATCCAACGGACAGCCTGCTTAACCCACTGATTCAGCCTTAACTGACGGAAGGCATTCTCTTCGCCAGGGTTCTGCTTTGCCTGTTCGCAGGCTTGCTGCACCTTGTCGATACCGACTGTCACACCAAGGGATGGATTGGCTTTCTTCCATACTTCCGGGTCAGTCCAGTCATCATCGTCCTCTGCGCCGTAGATAACGGGGTAAAAGGTAGGGTCAACTTTTCGACCTTCAATGATATCCTTTGCCTTTTGGTGGGTTTCGTAGCAGATGGACTGCGTATCGTTTCCCGCCGTGGTGATCAGGAAATACAGTGGCTGCATTCTCGCGTCACCGGAACCCTTGGTCATAACATCAAACAACTTTCGATTCGGTTGGGTATGCAGCTCATCAAAAATAACGCCGTGGGTATTGAAACCATGCTTGTTGGCTACATCCGCCGACAAAGCCTTGTATTTACTGCCCGTCGGGTTGTAGGTCATGGTCTTCTGGCTTGCCTGGATGGTCATCTTATTTTTCAGCAGAGGACTGCGCCTTACCATTTCCAAAGCAACATCAAATACAATTCGTGCCTGGTCTTTATCCGCGGCACAGCCGTACACTTCTGCACCCGGCTCAAAGTCAGCACACAAAAGATACAACGCCACTGCCGCCGCCAGTTCCGATTTGCCTTGTTTCTTTGGGATTTCAATATAGGCTGTGTTGAACTGCCTGTATCCGTTTGGTTTTAGGACACCGAAGATATCTCGGATAATCTGCTCCTGCCAGTCAATCAGTTCAAAGGGTTTTCCATCCCACGTGCCTTTGGTGTGACAGCAGAATTTTTCGATAAAACATACTGCGTGGTCGGCGGCATCCTTATCGTAATAACTGCCCTCCGCCATAAAGCGGGTTGGCTTATAGTTTTTCAGTTTTCTCAAATGCCGTCACCTCCTCAAAAATGGCATAAAAATTAGCCGCCACCATATTTGGTGCGACTTTGCGTATACGAGGAACAGAGCCTCTCGGCTCCGTCCTGCCTTTACAGGATTTTTAATTGTGTTCGTTCAGCAAAATGCAAAGGGCAAGGTTTGCTTCTTCGGTTACAGGCTCGATGTCCCAATCTCTGTCATAATTGGCAATGACATCACCATTCAGTTTCAGCATCAGCTTGCTGATTTTTCCGCCGTTGATACCGAACTGGCTGCCTTCCTCATAAACCTTTATCCAGTAGTGGACTGCCTTGTAACCGCCGTTCTTTTGCGGGATGCCGATTGTTCCTTCTTTCCACATGGTCAGTCCTCCATTTCGCCTGTCAGAATAAAGTGGGTGTATTCCTTACGGTGTTCCTCAAGGTATACCACCAATTCGTAAAAATGCATCTCGTTGGCAATGTACTGCACCATCGGAACATCAAACATATTGGTGCGTCCGGTTGCTCGGATGGCGAGTATCTGTTCCTTGATTTTATTCATCAGTGCAGACCTCCTTGCCCATAAGCAGTTCGGTGTAAATCTTGGTATAGCGTTCACACTCGCTGCCCTCTGACCCTGCAATGGCACGAAGGTAGAAGTCGGCAGCCTCTTTTCTGCTGTCCCAAACCTCGGTGCTGCCGTAGCAGGTAATGGTCACTGCATCCAGTTTTCGACAAATATCGACACCGTACACCACATTCAAGCCGGAGCCTGTATCCCATCTGGCCATGATGGAGGCTGTGTCATCCACACCTCTGACCGTACCCTTTGTTCCAACCGGAGGTGCCTGCACATCATCCATTTGGACAAGTTCCACACGGCATCCAACAGGATAGGCTTTTCTTACACTCTCAACCGTTTCTCTGTCTGGAAATCTCATTCTGCCACCTCCTCAACAAGGCAGTATCCACTGCCGAGTTTTTCTGCAATATCCGCACCGATGCGTTCAGTCTCTGCACTGTTTGTGGCAGTGAAGATTTTGAAATTGTCATCATCAAGTTCCACTCGGTAGGTCTTTTCCGTTTTTGGTGCCTTGAAAGCACTGCTGCCAGAAAGGTTGCGGAGCAGGATTTTTCTCTCGGTCTTATATTCGTTTCCGATAAAGCCGAGGCGAAGGAGAAAACAGCGGAATGCGTATTTCTCATTGTCGACTGCTTTTTCCGTAGCATTGATGCGTTTCTGATTTCGGCTCATCTCACAAATGGCTGCAATGAAATGGCTGTAAGCCTTGACCTCATCCGCATCCAGTCCCTCTCCAAACCAAGGGAAGGAAACCCTGTCCTCTCCGATTTTGATTGGCGCTGCCGGAATGCCCAAGGCTTTCTTTATAAGGCTGCCCTTTGCATTCAGAAGGTTTGTAAGATTTCCGACTGCCACCTTATCAAGAGGAATCGCCACCGTAAGCCCCACCGTTTCGCCCTGTGGCTGTTCGGTGGATTCTTCGGCTGTTTCCTCGGCTCTTGCATCAAGCCAAGCCTGTGCCATTTCTGTGGGAGCTGCGACAAAGCCTTTGTCAGCAAGGCTCTCAAGCAACTGCTCGATTTCTTCGCTGTCGGCTCTGTCATCAAACTCCACCGCACCGTCTTTTGTTACTGTGAAATAATCCACCTCGTAGTTCAGACTTGGCACACCCAGGTATTTTGGTTTTACATTCAGAATGTCTGCCATCGCCGTAACCAGTGCCTTGCGGTCACTGCCTGTTACATTAAATTCAATTCTCATCGTGTGAGTACCTCCTTGTTTTTTCGGTACTACATATATCACTCTAAAGCCGAAAAATAGCAAGTGATATGTGCAAAATATAAGGGAGAATAGTTGTAGATTTACACCCCGTCATTTTGTGTATAGTACACGATGCCAGTCAGCACATAAACCACATTGGGAAGTGCCACGCCGTTGCCCCACATCTTATACTCCGCCGAATCGGAATGAGGGTTCTGAAGCCACTTGAATATCTGCTTCCGTGTTTTCGGTTTGCTTGATGTTCCCACAATCTTACGATGTGTTTCAAAGATTTCTGCCCACCGTGTGAGTTCCTCTTCAGAAGGAAGTTTCTCACCAAGGTCAGCACACCACCAATCCGGAAATCCCTGGAGCCTTGCACATTCCGTAGGGGTAAGCCTACGCACAATGTATTCCAGATCCGCATCGGTATCGTTGACAAGCGGAGGGTCTTTGTAATCCGTAGCTACTAAAGTGTTGGCGAGTTCCTCTTCCGCAGAAGTGAAGAACGATGCCTTGCTGCTTGAGTAGGTGGGAACGGCAACCGCATCGGGTCCCGTGGCTTTCAGTGTGGAATTGACACCCTCATCACTGATACCCATATTCCTTGCGAAGTTCTGACCGCAGTTATAACTTTCACGGTCAATAGCATAGACAACGGTGTGGCGGTCTACGGTGTTCAAGGTGTACATGACATCACTTTCGGCATAACCGTTGCCGTGGTGGGAAGGACGGGAGCCGTTGCCTTCCACAATGGCAATACCGCCCTGATTGCAGGTAGGGTTTCCACCGTTGCCGTCAAGGGTTCGTGAAGTATCCGCCTTATAAAATCCGCTGTTGGGATTTGCAGACTTCATTGCATTGCTGTCCTTGGAGCAGACACCGAAAGCGGTCGGCTCTACCACAAAAGGCTGATTGTTTCCGCCTGTGCCGTAGGTTGCCGCCACGGTCTGTGCCACATCAAGGGGACCCACATATCGGGTATCCTGCGAGTGATTTTCATATACGGTTGCAGGAACGACTCCCGCTCGAAGCGTTGGAGATTTTTCCGCCTCATAACCGATGCCACGGCTGTCGGCAGAGTGTTCCGTGCAAAATCCTGCAGACTCCATAACACAGGGCGGATGATGTGCCTCGGCACGAAGGGTGCAGGTCACATCATCGGTGACATCCATACGGCTGCCGCCCTGGTCATTTAGGACGATGCCTGTCGTAGGAGTGCTTTCTTCAGAAGTTCCGGCAGTTCCTTTCCACGGGCATCGGCTCGTTTCAAGATTCCTAAACAGGCCTTCTGACTCAAATAGTATTTTTCCGGCACACCCACCATTAAAATCTGCGACAAGATAGATACGTCTTCTTCTTTGGGGAACTCCCCAAAACTGCGCGTCAACGCATCTCCAGGCGATACTGAAACCGTCTCCCAGGATTTCTCCTGCACCTGTCCATTTTCCTTTTGGAGGATGAGGGACAGCATAGTCACCTTTGACGGACGTGACTGCTTCGAGGACGGCTCTGAAATCTTCTCCTGCGTTTGAGGAGAAGGCGCCTGGGACGTTTTCCCACACGATGTATCTTGGATACTCACCATTGGTTTTACACCTCATTTCTTTTACGATTCGGATTGCTTCGTAGAACAGGCAGGAGCGTTCTCCGTCAAGACCACTGCGTTTTCCCGCCACACTCATATCCTGGCAGGGACTGCCGAATGTGATGATGTCCACGGGGTCGACTTCCGCACTGTTGATAGTTGAAATATCACCCAGGTGCTTCATCTGAGGGATACGCCTGCTTGTTACACGAATAGGAAAAGGCTCAACTTCCGATGCCCACAAAGGGGTAATACCGGAAATCAAGCCTCCCAAAGGAAATCCCCCGGAACCGTCAAACAGGCTGCCGAGGGTCATAGGTTTCTTATTCATCTGTACCAACCTCCTTCACAAGGTCGGCATAAGGTATCTGCACACCATTACGGATAACAAAGACGCCGTCTGCGTCACCCGTATCTTCCACATATCTGCGGAGGATAACCGATGCGTACTTTTCATCCAGTTCCATCGTATGACAGATACGGTTGGTTCTCTCACAAGCCATCAGCGTGGAACCACTGCCGCCGAAGGTATCCACCACAATGGAGTTCTCTCGGCTTGAGTTTCCAATCGGATAGGCAAGCAGGTCGAGAGGCTTGGAAGTCGGATGGTTCTTATTTTTCTTCGGCTTATCGAAGTTCCAAATGGTGGTCTGACTTCTGCCTGCGTTCTTGCTCCAGTAGTGTTTGCCGTTCTGGAGGAAACCGTAAAGCACAGGTTCGTGCTGCCACTGATAATCACTTCTGCCAAGCACCAGGGAATTTTTCACCCAAATGCAGCATCCGGAAAGATGAAAGCCTGCATCGATAAATGCCTTACGGAAAGTAAGACCTTCCGTATCAGCGTGGAACACATAGGCGGCACCGCCTTTTTCCAGGTGGGCAGCCATATTCTGAAATGCCGATAACAGAAATTCATAAAACTTCTCGCTTGCCATCTTATCGTTTTTGATGGACAGACCGTCCGAACTTTCAAAGGCTACATTATACGGAGGGTCGGTCAGCACAAGATTAGCTTTCTTACCATCCATCAGCGTTGCCACATCATCGGGGTTTGTGGCATCACCGCACATAAGCCTGTGTCTGCCTACCGTCCACACATCGCCACGCTCCACAAAGGCTGCCTTTTCCAGGGCATCGTTCAAATCAAAATCGTCCTCTTTTACATTGGATTTATCATCTCCGGCAAAGAGGTCTGCGATTTCATCATCGTCAAAGCCTGCCAGACCGATATCAAAATCCATGCCCTGTAAGGACTCGATTTCGATTTTCAGCATTTCCTCATCCCAGCCTGCGTCAAGCGCCATACGGTTGTCGGCAAGGATGTAGGCTTTCTTCTGTGCCTCGGTAAGGTAATCCACGAAAACACAAGGCACTTCATCGATGCCTTCCTCCTTGGCTGCCATCACACGGCCGTGTCCGGCAATGATACCGTAATCCTTATCAATGATGACAGGATTGATAAAGCCGAACTCTCGCAGTGAGGAACGGAGCTTCATAATCTGCTCCGGGGAGTGGGTGCGGGCGTTATTTACATACGGCACTAATTTTGTAATGGAAACAAGTTCCATCTGCGTTGTTGTTCTTCCCATAGCACCCTCCTTAATACAGACCCCATTCAGCGAACTTCTCAAAGCCACCGAGATTCTGAATGTACTCTCTTGCAATGGCTACGATTTCCGCATAAGGCTTGCCATCAATGGTGTCATCTCCAATGGCACAGCAAAGCTGCACAGGCTGTTTGATTTTCTGTGCTTTCAGGAACGCATACACATTCACAGACACATCCGCCTTACTGAGGTCTTTGCCGTGAAGACCACCGCCTGTAACGGAGTCAGCCATATCACTGCCAAGTTTACGGTTGGTAGCACCCGTATCCACATCCGTGCCACCAGTCCAGTCACCGAGGGGATTGATTTCCGCACCGGAATAGAGTCTCTTCAAATCTGTCGTTTCCACATTGCTTTGGCAGATAATCAGGCGGACACCGTCCATAATGTACTTTCCGTCATAAGGGCATCTGCTGTAAATGTCACGAGCAATGCGGGAAAGTTCCTCTTGCTCCTGTGTCAAAGGCATACCCTTAAAGATGCCGTTATCACCACAGCGAATGCCGTCCTTCTGATTATTTGACAGATGCTTATCCTGGGGAACGATAACGATGTCCGTATCCATCACACCTGCGATGCGATGCACGGCGCTGATGATTTCAGCCTTATCCAAATCCGCTGTGGTTTCAATGATAGCGTGGCACACACCGTGACCGATTAAAACCTCCACTGCGATTTTCGGATTTTCTTCTTTTGCATAAGCCAGATCCACAATGGCTCCTGCGATTCTGTCTGCCACCTTGTCCGGATGGCTCGGATTTACTTTTTCAATCATGGTTAAAACCCCTTTCGTTGGTGCAATAGTCGTTCCAGGTCATCATTCGGATTGGTACCGGAGAAATCCACGGAACAGTTTTCTTTTACGATTTGCATGATGTTGTCCCACTGCCTTGAGGCCTGGTTCATATAGTTGATGCCGATATTGATGAACGGGGAGGTGACAGGCTTTCCGGTTGTGGGATGCTTTGATAAAAATCCCAGCTTGTTTGTCATCTCCTCGCACTGCAGCCATCTCGCCACACACATGGCATAACGCTCAATGGTCTGCGGGGAAACATAACCCGCACAGCCGATGGAATTGAGCCAGTTCCATGTATCCTCATAAATCTGCTTTGCTCTCAGTTCCGTACCGTCACGCTGCTTTGCACTGAGCAGTTCATTTGGTTTCGGCATCTGGATACCTTCCACATCGGGGATATCCAGCATCGTTAGTTTGCGACCGCCGGGGTTGCCGCTTTGCGCCTTTTCCAGATTGGACTTCGGCTTACGACCTGCACCCGGACGTTTTCCGCCACGGCCGCCTGTGTTATTCGATTTTGTTGGCACGATTCTCACCGCCTTTCTGTCTGCGGGCCTTATTACCCTTTTGATTTCGCAATTTTTTCACACGAAACCCCACGCCCGTTGCACGCCATATTGGTCCCGGAGATTTGACCCGCCCTACCGGGGTCAGTGATTATGCCAACGGTCGCCGTTTTCTGCGTGAATCTTCGCATGGCAGGACTTACAAAGAGCAATTAAGTTTTCTCTTGCATGAGTTCCGCCCTGTGACAAAGGTAGCTTGTGATGTATCTCTTCCGTTGGTGTCAGCTTTCCTTCAGCCTGGCACATCTCACACAGCGGGTGGGCGGCAACATACGAATCCCTTATCCTTTTCCATGCTCTGCCGTAGCGTTTACGCACAGCGGGGTCACGGTCATAGGTTTCGTAGCGTTTGTTTTCTTGGCTTTCATGTTCCTCACAGAACCTCCCGTCCGTTAGGTTGGGACAGCCGGGGAAAGAACACGGTCGCTTTGGTCTTCTTGGCACTTGTTTCACCTCCCTTGGGCATAAGAAAAGCCCTGAAGGATTGCTCCCTCAAGGCTTGGTTTCATTCTGCTTTTCGCTGATTATATCATATCATAAATGCCACTGTGGTATCTTGTTGCAAAGTGTTGCAAAGTGTGCAGGCTTTATATTTTGATTGGATTATCCGGCATAGTCACATGGTTGATGGCGCTGTTATGCCAACGGTACACCGTGGTTCTGTCGGCATGGAGTTCATCCCCAATCTGCTCCCAGGTAAGGTTATGGATATAGCGGTAACGCAACACCATACGCTCATCGGTATTGGCAACCTCATCAATAACCATGCGTATCTGCTTTTTCAGTTCCACAAGGTTGTCGATTTCGGCATTTATTTTATCCTCCAACTCCATAATCTTAAAAACGCTGCGTACAAAAGGGGCATCCGTATTTCTTGAGGTCTGTACACGCTCCTCCCAAGTGGGAGAAGAAATGCTGCTCGACATTTCCCTCAGTTTCCCAAGTTCCTCAATATCCGAATTGATTCTTTGGTCCAGTCTGTATGCCTGATCTAAATATTCCTTTACTTTCATGATTCTTCCACCTCCGCTTGTAATTTGGAGATTAAATACTCTCCATCCACTGAGGTAAGTTCCCTATACCACGCAGAGCGGAAGAACCTCTCCACCTCATCTTTCATAATTTTCGCTGACTCATTTCTGGGCCATTTTTTGAGTTTTTTCAAGGCATCCCTGTAGTCCTTTACGGCTAAGAGGACGATGCTGTTTGCAAGATTTTCATAAGGGTCGGTCAATGGGCAGCACCTCCAATTCTTGCCTTTACGGAATCGATAAGTGCCGATTGGATTTTTTCCTTCTTACGAAGTGCCCTCATAACATCCTCGTCAATGGTGTCTTTTGCAATAATATGATGGATGACCACGGTACTCTTTTGACCCTGTCTCCACAAGCGGGCGTTGGTCTGCTGATAAAGTTCCAGTGACCAGGTCAACCCAAACCATATAATCGTAGAACCGCCAAACTGGATATTTAAGCCGTGTCCCGCACTGGCAGGGTGGATAACGGCAACGGGGATATCGACGTTGTTCCAATCCTTGATGTCCTGGCTTGTTTTTATTTCCCTTACGGGGAAACGCTCCTTAATTCTTTGCAAATCGTGGTTATACCAATATGCCACAAGCACAGGCTTTCCGTTTGCACCTTCAATCAAATCTTCAAGGGCATCCAGTTTTCGGTCATGAATGTGAATGACCTCTTTTTCTTCGTTATAGACGGCACCGTTTGCCATCTGAAGAAGTTTTCCGGAAAGTGCCGCAGCATTTACGGCATCAATCTCCTCACCCTTAAGGGCTACCACCATATCCTCCTTCAAGGCTTGGTACACCGACCACTCTTTTTCCGAAAGGGCAACAGGGACTTCGTTTATAATGCATTCCGGCATTTTCAGAAAATCCGCCGATTTCATGGAAATCGTAATATCCGAAATCAGTCTGTAAATGGCATCCTCCGCACCTGCTCTTGGCTTGTAGGAAAAAATCATCTGCTGATTTCTCTTATCCGGCACAAAGAAGTTATTTCTGTAATGGGTAATGTATCTGCCAAGCCTCTGACCCATATCGAGGATACGAAACTCCGCCCACAAATCCATTAGACCGTTGCTGGAAGGAGTACCCGTAAGTCCCACCATCCTTTTTACCGTTGGTCTTACCTTCAGAAGACTTTTGAACCTTTTCGCCGCATGGGACTTAAAGGAAGAAAGCTCATCAATCACCACCATGTCAAAATCAAAGGGGATACCGCTTTTTGTAATCAGCCAGTCCACATTTTCTCTGTTGATTAAGTACAGGTGTGCAGGACGCCTTAAGGCTGCAATCCTTTCTGCCTCCGTTCCGATTGCCACCGAATAAGTAAGACCCGTCAGATGCTCCCACTTTTCAATCTCCGCAGGCCAGGTATCCCTTGCCACACGAAGGGGTGCAATCACCAAAACCTTCTGTACCTCAAATCGGTTCAGCATCAGTTCGTAAATGGCAGTCAGTGTGATAACGCTCTTGCCAAGACCCATCTCAAGGAGAACCGCCGCCACAGGATGTTCCAATATGAAGTTTGTTGCATAGGTCTGATATTCATGGGGATTGTATTGCATCAATCACACCTCCAATCTGTTCTACACTGTCAACGCAGTAAACCTTAAAGCCGAGGCTCTCCAACTGCTTTTTTCGTCTTATCTGTAAAGGACGCATCTTTTTGCCGGGAGCCTTGAATTCCACAAATGCCATTCTTCCCATCGGCAAAAGCACCAGTCGGTCTGGCACACCATCTAAACCGGGACTTACAAACTTTGGTGCAAGACCTCCCATTTTCTTCACTGCGTCCGTGAATTTTTTCTCTATCATCTGTTCTCTCATGTCTGCCTCCCATCTGACACAAGAAACACAATTACACAACTATTCCCTATATATTTCTTACGCGCCTATACACGGGTGCCTTTTACTTTACCCTTAAAAACAACCATTTCTAATATAAGGAGAATAGTTGTGTTGTGTCGCATTCTTGTGTTCTTAACCTCCGAATTTGTAAAGTCGCTGCCTGCCATAAATCGGCTGACGCTTGATAGAATTGGTTCGCTCCCAACCGCTAATCTGACTCATCAGTGCTGCAATGGCATAGCTGTCCGAAGGTTTCAGTTCCTGCAGATTCTTACCAAAGCACTCGCACCAGATTTCCGGATTGCTGACCTCCGTGCGTATCACCACGCCTTTGTGATCAGGCTGACCGAACTCACTGCCTTGCAGGAAGTTTCTTCTTTGGTACAAATCCATGCTGTCCCAATCGGTGGGCAGTAAGGCATTCAGATATTCCTCCACCATACCAACACGCTCGTCCACTTCCATCGCAGACTGCTGCACCTTTTCGGATTCCGCAAGAACATCGCCCTCAAGGAACAGTTTCTCGCCGGACTTCCAGATGGCTTTGGCTTCTGCCCAGAACTGCTGACGATATTCATCGGTAAAGTTCCAGGTCTTTTTCTGCTTTTTCTGATGCACTTTGATAATCCAAAAACGGCGGTTGCCTGTAATATCACGCAGATATCCACGCTCACCGTTGACCGTGGCAATGATGATGCACTGTCTTGGGTGGGATTCCACCACTCGACCGTAGGAAGGACGGTATTTATCATCACAGGTAGAAAGGAATGCTTTTACCTTCTCGATGTCGGCTTTCTTCATACCAGCAAGTTCGCCGATTTCCACTGCCCAAAATCCCTGCAGTTTTTCCGCACCGGACTTGTCATCCATATCCGTAAGGGACAGCGTTTCAGAATAATACTCCGAACCCACAAGGTCTTTTACTATGGTGGACTTACCGATACCTTGCTCACCGTCAAGCACGGGAACGCAGTCAAACTTGATGCCGGGAACATAGATACGGGCAACGGCGGCTGCAAAGGTTTTTCTTGTAACCGTACGTACATATTCCGTATCATCCGCCTGCAGATATTTGATAAAGAGGTCTTCCACACGCTTTACGCCATCCCACTCCGGCAGACTGTCAAGATAGTCACGGACAGGGTGGAAATGCCTATCATCGGCAACCTTGGTAAAAGCAACATCGTGGTTACGACTGGAAAACGGCAGATAGCGGATATCGATGATGGACTTAAGCTGTGCCGTATCCGCATCACGCCAGAATGCATTTCCCGCAGGACGCTCCCAAGGGAGAGAACCCGTAATCTGAATACGGTTTGCCATCTCATTGAAAGCAAAATTCCTGAAATCGGGGTCGTTGTTCAAGATGAGGTTTAAGTTATAAACGCTGTTTTCAAGCAGGCTTGTCTTCGGCTGATAACGGAGTTTTTTCTTCCAATCCTCATCACTGTCAGCAGAAAAATCCACATTTGCCTGTGCCAGTCTTTCATTGGCAGCAAGGAGTTTTACATCATCCTGCTGTATGACAAACTCGCACATAGCATTAAAGGATGCCTTGTCATCCTTATCCCCAAAACGGTGGATACGGACAATATCAAAAGCATTACAAAGTTTGAGGTATGCAGGGTCTTTGGCGTGGTGGCTGTAGACGAACTTGTCCTCCTTGATTTCCACGCCTGCCATACTGCTCGACTGGATGAAGTGCCAACGGCTCTCGTTATCGGTCGGCTCATATACATCCGACAGGAAAATCTCCAGTGCTTTGGAAATCGGATGATACACACGATTGAAAAGACCCACCACACCTTCCTTGGAAAGCGGGTCCTGCACTTTCTGCTGTGTTACGCTGTTTGCCTTACTCTCTCTGGAGGAGGTAGGCAGTCTTGTAGGGTCAGTCCATTCCGGATGTGCAGAGAGGATTTCGTCGGGGTCAATCCAACCGCCGTCCGTTTCCTTATACACAAATACGCCGTTCTGCGGAGTGGACGGCCAATACATCAGCTGATTGGGAAGATAGGAACACTCGTCAAAGTAATCGATGCCGAGCATCTGCGCCACATAGCGGGATACGGCAACAAACTCCTCC
>OHPQ01000406.1_pt1 | contig 22470 bp, 24 predicted proteins | sample 1577821 | NCBI WGS metagenome assembly OHPQ01 (sample SAMEA3879509, study PRJEB24766) | human gut metagenome | biome: human-associated habitat; feature: feces | place: USA | collected 1985/1987 | reverse complement strand
GGCAGGGCGATAATCAATTCCCTTGCTTCAATACATTTGCCCTCTGTACCGCTTCGCTTAAATTCCTGCTGGCTTTCCCTTGCAAGGTTACTCCAAAATTCATTGTCGGTGGTGCGGTAGGTGGCATAGAGATTTTCCTGTCTTGCGTGGCTTGTGATATAGGATATTCTTCCCTTGACATTTGGTAGTTTCGACATCTGTATAAATGAATGTCTTGCCATATACTCCTTCCTCCCGTGACGGGCATACTCTTTTTGCAACCGATAAATCGGTTGCCGCTGTTTCGGCGGCGTAAGCAGACGGACAGCGAAGAAAACAGTGTGCTGTTTTCTTCTGTATCATAGCGGCGGTGCATTGTCCGAAGCTGTGATACATAGCCCCCTGCAAGGGCGAAATACCCAGAGTACAAATCGAAGATTTGTGCGAGGGGTATATTTCACTCTCAAACGCCGAGGGCTTGGAGAATGCTTATTCTACTTTGCGGACATCGTTTTCATTGAGCAGGTTTCTTCCCTGATTGACGCTCATAAATCGCTCTAAAGTATCCCTGCGGATAATCGCTTTTCTGCCGACCTTGAGGACAGGCAACTTGCCCCAGTCTACCAACTTACGCATTGTATTTCTTCCGATACCCGTACATTCTGCTGCTTCTTCTATGGTTAAACCCATTTTGATGTTACTCATTTTATCGACCTCCTTTCAAAATACGCATTTTGCAACTATGTATCTGTAATTATACTTATTTTGCTATCTCTTGTCAACTTATTTTGCAACTTATTAAGAAATATTTTTGCCTACTATTAAATTTATGGTTGCAAAATAGGTTTTGCTATGCTATACTATCAGCAATAGGAGGTGAAAACCTTGAAAAAAGAAATTACATTCACCGCAAAACAGGTCGGTGAACGAGTGAAAGAACGCCGAACAGAATTAAACTTAACAATGCCCGAACTTGGTAAGCGTGTCGGGGTAAACAAATCTACCATTCAAAGATATGAAGCGGACGGAGTAGACCCGAAGCGTACAATGATTATCAACGGGCTGGCAGAAGCACTCCTGACCACTCCCGAATGGCTGACAGGACTTTCCGAAGATAAGGAATATGACAGCCGCACTTTATGTGCAAGGGATATGGAGGAACATATCAAAAAATATCTTGATACGGTTTCTTCCGTGGTAAAGGGAGAACCGCACCAACAGCTGCTCACGACATTCCTCGGAAAGATGATTGACCTCTATACGGTTATGACTTATCACTTTGCAGACGCTATGGCTGAGGTTGACCGTGTAGCGGAGGACGAGGGCTTAAAGCAGTCTTTACGCCGCTATGCGATTGAGTCAGGGGCGATTATGGAAAGGGTTTACCGTAAAGAAATGGAACTTCCTATCGAGGATATGAAGCAGTTTTTAGATGGGATTTTACATATCTACGATGAGGGACACACCGCTGTAAAGATGGGCGACCTGTTCGGGATAGTGACAGCAGCCGAGGAAAGGGCTGCTGAAAAAGAAAAATTCCGTGGCTCTTTGACAAGTGAAAACGATGACTGACACTCATTGGCATAAGTAACATTATTACTTTACGCACACCATATGTCGCAGTCCCGATTGCCACGGATAGAAAGGGGAAATTTATCTATGGCAAAAGGTTCTGTAAGAAAAAAGGTAAAAAGTGGTACGCACGCTTCTACATCGAAGATGAAAGCGGCAGAAAAGTACAGAAAGAGTTTGTGGGAACAGAAAGCAAGTCTGAAACAGAAGCCCTGCTCAGAAAGGCAATCGCCGATTATGAGGAAAAGAAGTTTGTTGCAAAGGCTGAAAATGCAACGGTTGGTATGCTGCTGGATATGTGGGTGGAAGAAGAACTGAAGCCAGGCAATTTAAGCAACGGTACGGTAATGTCCTATCAGGGAACGGTCAACCGTATCAAACAGCACCCGATTGGAAACCGCAAGCTGAAAACCGTAACTGCCGACCATTTGCAGGCGTATATGGACTTCCTCAGCTTTGGAGGTACAAATCCTGACGGAACAACCGCAAAGGCACTCAGCAAAGGGTATCTCCGATTGTTTTCGGCTGTGTTACAAGGGGCGTTCCGTTTTGCGGTATTCCCGAAAAGGCTGATAACCTTTAATCCGATGCAGTATGTGGTATGGCGAGGAAAGAAAGAGGAATATGAACTGTTCTCGGACGAGGACGGAGAAACCGCTTCTACACCAACGCTCAGCTATGAACAGTACCAACGGTTAGAGGACTTTCTGAAAAAGAAAAACAATCCTGCACTTCTTCCTATACAGATAGCCTATTATACAGGCTTGCGTATTGGAGAGGTCTGTGGTCTGACTTGGCAGGACATCAACCTTGAAGAACAATATTTGACAGTACGCCGCAGTATGCGTTACAACGGGGCAAGGCACAAAACAGAAATAGGGGCAACAAAGCGTAAAAAAATCCGCACCGTGGACTTTTGCGATACGCTTGCCGCAATCCTGAAAACTGCGAAAGCAGAACAGCATAAAAACCGTTTCCGATATGGGGAACTGTACAGCCTTAATTACTATTTGGAGGTCAAAGAAAAAGACCGCACCTATTATGAGGTTTACAGTCTGCCGAGGTCGGAGGAAGTCCCAGAGGGGTACAAGGAATTATCCTTTGTCTGCCTTAGACCTGACGGGGCATTTGAAGCACCGAGTACGGTAGGGATTATGTGCAGGACAGCAAGGAAAAAGGTTGAGGGCTTGGAAGATTTTCATTTCCATATGCTCAGACACACTTATACAAGCAATCTGCTCTCAAACGGAGCTGCCCCAAAAGATGTGCAGGAACTTCTCGGACACGCTGATGTCAGTACCACAATGAACATTTACGCTCACGCTACAAGGGAAGCGAAGCGTACTTCCGCAAGGCTGTTGGATAAGGTAGTTGGCGGAGAATAAAAAATTTCCCTTGTTTCGGCTCGTAAGGGCAAAAACAAGGGAAAATACATAAGGTTTGAACATTTAATAGGCGATATACCTTGAAAATACAGGGTTTATAGAGGATTGAATAGATAAATTGGAATTTGTCTATCTATCCAATAAATGGTTTTAAAGAACCATTACCATAGTTCCCATTCCAATAAGTATGCAACCTATCAACGATTTCGTTGTAAATTGCTCATGTAGGAATACAAATGCCAAAACCAATGTAATTACAACACTTAATTTGTCAATTGGAACAACCTTTGAAGCATCACCTAACTGTAATGCTCTGTAATAGCATAACCATGAGGCACCCGTTGCCAAACCCGACAGAATTATAAACAACCAGCTTCGTTTGCTTATTTCAGCAATTCCGTTTTGTGAATTCGTGAGGAACACCATTCCCCAAGCCATAACAACTACAACAACGGTTCTTATTGCTGTTGCAAGATTTGAGTTGACGCCTTCTATGCCGACCTTTGCCAGTATAGAGGTAAGTGCTGCAAATATTGCAGATAGTAATGCAAGCACAAACCACATACAATATTACCTCCGTAAAATTCTTATTTATCGAACTGATTATACCACAAAACTATGATTTTTTCAATAGAACACAAAAACCTCTCTTGTCTTGGTAGACAAAAGAGGTTTCTTTGTTGCCTAAGAGTAACCAAACGGAGCAAAATCGAGATAAAAGTAAGCAAAAGTAGTGTAAAAATTACCGCTGGTTGACAATGAGTAACTCTTCGCATTTAGGATATATTTTCAGATAACTGTCTATGATATTTTTGCCTTTACTAATAATGAGAGTCCACGAACTATCAGAAGGAACAATTTCAACTGAGGAAAGCGGGTGTTGAAGAGATACCGGATTTTGATAGTATCCATTATAATCTTCCGCAGACGGCAACGGGTATTTAAGTACTTCTTCCATCGTAATATCTTTTGTAAACCCGCAAAGGCAACCCCAAATCCATTGAAAATCTTCTTGTTCAATTATGGCAGATAATTCATCACCGGTTAGCCAGCAGTATTCTTGATTAAGCAGTTTTTCGATATCGTTGTTCTGCGGATAACATACGCAATCCGTAATCAGCCAATTATATTGCAGTTGCGCATTGTTAATTGCTTGAAAAACCTTACTCATATAGGTGTAACATTTATGGTTCTTCCTATCAATAATGCCATAGGTCATTTTGTATTCTCCTTTGCGGTGTTGATAGAGGCAATCAATATGCGGCGGATTGTGCCGCATTGATTATAAAGATCAACAGTTTTTTCTCTATTTAAAATGTCAGATTTCACAAACAGTTCCAGCCAATATTCCGTTTCGTAGCATTCCTTCAAAGCAATTTGTAATTTTGCAATAAAGTCGGGTTTGCCATGGGCATAGTTCGCTTCGTGAATGTTTGCACCAATAGAGGTTGCAGAACGCTCCAACTGATTAACGAGAGAATAATGTCCTTTGATAGTTTCGCAGAGTTTGATGATTTTAATGGCAAAATCCATAGATAAGTCGACAAGTTTATTTTCTTTCATAATCCTCGCCTCTGCAAGTATTATAGCATATTAAATGAAATATTGCTACGCAATATGAAATAATCCTGCGGATTATGAAATATTTTGCCTTAGCGGCAAAATGTGAAATAAAATTAATTCCTCATACGCCGCAGCGTATTTCATAGCGACAGCTATTTCATAACGCGAAGCGTTATTTCACAAATCCCGTTAGGGATTTATTTCATTGAAAAGAACCCACACTTGTCGTAGACAAATGTGGGTTCTTTTCTGCGAAAGAGCGACCAAACGGTGTATAAGTGGGGGTAAAAACGACCAAAAGTAGTGTGCTATTTCGCTGCTACCCACCAGCCCGCGCCATCGCGGTATCCGTTGCGCTCCATAAACGGTTTGATAATATAGTGCAGCCCTATCCCGCTGGTTGCATAAGCAGTACCTTTCGTCTGATTTTCTTCTTCCAAACGACGAATGATTTCTGCGTATAGTTCTTTCTCCAGTGCCCACCACGCATCGTTTTCCGCTTTGATGCGGGAGTTAGTTTCTTCGTCATTATCCGGGTCATCTATATCATGTCCGAGCCAACCAGTCTTATTGGCAACCGCCGCCATTATGGCTGCTACTGCATCGTCTGTATTGTATCGCGTGAGCATTTCTCGCATGGTGTCTGGAGTGTAACCTTTAAGCGGCTCGGACGCCATAATGGCGATTTCTGCATAGTTATCTGGTAATTTGATCTCGGCCATTGCCATTAACCCTTCAAAAATTCCGATGCCCAGCGCACATCGACCAAAGCGTCTTTGTCGCCCACGGCCTCAAGCCGTTCTGCGAAATCGCGCTTGATTTCTTCGTACATCTCCACCGGCACTTCTGCGCTCAACGTCTTATCACCGATGAACTCCAGAATGTATTTGCCGCCTGCCACCAAGAAATACACCGCGCTAATGTTTGCGTCTGGCACCTGCTTACTGGCGTTGAAGTAGTAAATCAGCTTGATGATCTCAATTACACGGTCGTCCAGCTTTTGATCGAAGATAATGGCCTTCTCTCGCAGTGCGTTCTGATCGGTGACGATGCGCTTGCGGTATCCGGGTATCTCCAGACCGATCTTCTTTTCTGCCTCGTTCATGGTCGCAAGTGTTTTTTCCACTGATTCCTCATCTACGAAATAGACCATCACTTGGTTGGTCATGTCGTGGTAAAGCATTCCATAATTTACATTGCTTTCGTGACCGCAGTTGCTGCATTCAAATCGGAACAGCGTTCCGTCCAACAGCCGCTGTTTAGCATCGGGATCTATATCGCCGTTAAGGGAATGCCAGACAATGAAATCCTGCGTCTGTCCACACTCGGGACATGTGACTGTTTCTTTTCGTTCCATTGACATTTAGATTCCTCCTTACAGTGTGAAGCTACCCGTTTCCTTGCCGTCGATGGCAAAGGCGAACAGCGTGCCCTTGTTCACCGCCGCAAAGTAGCCAGTGCGCTCATATTCGCCACTGTAGTGCTTTTCGGTCAGTTCCAGCGTTTCGCGCAGCTGCAGCATGGCCGCAAATTCGTGCTTGCAGTTGTAGCTACAGAAGCAGGAGCAGATCAGATGGCTGATCTCACCGTTGCGGTATTCAAACTCCACTTCGTATGCTTCACTGCCTTCGACGATGGCATAGCCCTTGGTGCCATCGATGCAGATGTATCTGACCTTGTTTTTCATGTAGTATTCGTGGCCACGTTCTGCGATCGCTGTGCTGACCTTCATGCCACTTAGGTCATCCAGACGGAATGTGGTATCGTCGCTACCGCTGACGAATTCATCGTCTGCCTTTACCGGCGCCTTGAACCAAGTCACCGCCTTGCTGATTGGCAGCGCTTCACGGTCGAATGTTACGAAGTGGCTGCCTGCCATGAAGAACTGGCCATTGACCGTGGTGTCCACCACAGCGATGACACGCTTGTAATCGGACATCTTAATCTTAAAGTTATAGTTGACCTCCATAACGCGACCGCGCATGCCTTCCAGCTTGCCGTCTACATACACTATGTCGCCACGATGCAGGTCAAACTGATCGTTGTAGTAAGAGAGAGTCATATTACGGCCTGCGAAGTACACCTGCACCACAGACTTGCGGGGCGCTGCAGCCTGCTGCGGCACAGTATATGTAGCTTCAGCGGGCTTCTTTTCGGAATGTTCTGCTGCAAATCCTATCTTGAAAGCCATATCCGTATCCTCCTTAACACACTTCTGATTTCTATCTGACTCAATTCTACAACATGATGTGTCCCATATATTGGACTTTGTGAGTACATTATAGCATAAAAACATCAGTTCGCGACACAAAATTTCCCACTCTTCATCAGTTGTCGCATACTTGAGACACCTAACGCAAAAAACGCCCCCGACAACCGCTTCTGGCTGTCAGGGGCGCAGTGATTTATTCTGCTTGTGTGTTGCACTCACGCTCCACAGTGGAAATGTCAGTGAAGGTCACTATTGCTTAATTTGAATATACTCTGCCAGCGATCCGCACAGTTTCTTGGCTATAGTATTTGGCGCTGTTTGATAAACTGTGCCGTTGCTATCCTGCCAGACTACTATGCTATCGATGTTTGCCTGTTCCAGCACATACCAGTTTGCAGGTACGGTTATATTGCCGCGTTCTTCAATCGTAACATCTACGACGCTTAGCCTCTTTGACTTACACGCACCAGTCAGCTCGTGTCCTGCAAAAGATGCCACGCCGAATGCTGCAATGTATTTTCGGTAATCTGCGGCAAAGTGAAGCCCCAGCGTCTGCTCTGCCATTTTGATATCATCCTCTGATGCGCCCTTCATGGCGTAGAAGTCAGGCTGCTTCTGCATCAGTTTTATGATGTCTTCCACTATCATACACCTCCTGTCATCATCTTTGCGAGTTGTTTCCAGAACTGCTGACGCTGCAGATCCCATGTATTACCGGCTCCGTGTACCTCTGTGGCCTCACCAAGCACATGCCAGATTTTGTTATTGCCTCCTTGCATGTGTTCTGCTTTTGTGAGGATAGCCAGTGTGGAATTTGCATGCTGTCCAATATGGTGAAGTTCGTATGCCTGGCCTGTCGGGTCGAGTGCTGCCAAGCCCTGCTGCATTCGCTGCAGGTTGGTGCGACCCATATCGTCGACAAAATTCAAATCAATATTTCTGATCAGCGCAATGTTTCCGTTTACCATGTGCGGCGAAAGTCCTGCCGCTTGGCAAATCTGGTACTGTTCCATACTGGAGAATTGTTTGATTACATCCAGTGGATATCCAGACTGTTTCTGGATCAATGCAGCTTCGTTCATTGTCAGTCCGTTCAGAGTCGCGCCCTTCAGCGCAATTGCTTCTCCTGCGCCGCCAGAGACAGAGCCGATAATTGCGCCCCACTTGAAGCCTTCGCTTCCAGCGAGCGCAGCTGCTTTCATCGCTTCATCAAAGTCGCCGGTCTCTATTCCAGTCACAACACCTGCGGAGACGCCGCTAAACAATCCAGATGACAAGCCCATGATGGTGCCTGTTTTTGCAGATGCTGCAAAAATCAAACTGACCGCAGGTGCTCCAAGACCACCGCTTACAACCGACACGGTTACGCAAATTAAAATAACGCCGGTGCCGATGGCTACATTTTTCAGTATCTGATCGTATGTGTCATCGTACTCTTGGAACTCTGTTACGATGGTTTGTCCATCGTCGCCCAGTGTAAACACATATCGCGTTCCTTGGAAGTATTCGTCCAATTCCGAGAGCGTGTATCCGAAGTAGATATTCTCCTGCGAGTTATATTCTACTTCTTCCAAATATTCCTTGGAGATGTATATTGCACTAACATTCTCAACGAAATACATTTCGTTGTCCAGTTCGGTTACGAGGTTTGTGTATACGGTGTCCTCCAAATAGGTCAGTAGGGTAGTATCGTCAAGACCGGCAAATTCCGGCATGTCTTCCTCTGTGAATGTGTACTCTGCAGTCTGCTGTACCTCCGTCATACTGGTTGTCGGGTCAGTGCTGCTGTTGTTTACCTGTTGTGTGCATCCTGCCAGCAACGCACAAACGAGAATTAGGGCGATTAGTCTTTTCATTCTTCACTACCCCCATTATCGTCAGCTTCTGCTTCTTCTATTCCTTTATCATGCGGAATTGCTTTTTTGCGTTTACTGATGGCAATGATCATGCTGATGATTACCGCCAAAACCACACCCCCTACAACGTACGGCCAGACTTGCATGGTTTTGGGATCCGCAGACACTTCCTCAGTGGGAGTATCCGTTATATCAGAATCATCGTCATTATCATCTTCCACCGGCTTTGTTGTTTCAGTAGGGGCAGATTCTTCTACAGGCGGCAGCGTTTGCTCTGGTGCAGAAATCAATGTGCCATCTTCTGCCACAGTTGCGCCCAGCGATATCTGGTATTCGACATCAGCGATTGACAGCCCTGTTGCAACATGTGCTTTCAACACATCATCAGTGCCAACATAAATGACTTTTGTGGTGGTCTGGTTGGTGTAGATATTGCTGACGGTGATCGTGTAAATACCTTCCTCGATGTACTGTTCTCCATCCTTTGCGGGCTTATTAAACCGCACATCCTCCGTCAGTCCCTCTGCGCCTTCTTTGCGCACCTCTTTCTTAATGTCAATGTTGAGGTATCTGGATTTGGCTAGATCGAGATAGAAGCCGTTTTCCGTGATCGAACTATTCGTCAGTTCTGCTCCTGTGACCACATCAAAAGGGTATACCATGCAGTTGCCGTTTCGAACGGAAAAACGGAAGAAAATGCGGTAGTTATGGTAGGACGGGAATGGATTCCAACCGAAAATGTCGAGATTATCCTCGCGAATTTCATAATCGAGAGCTACCTCATAATCGCCTTCTTCACAGAGTTTCACTTCAACCGCAGCGTCCTTTGTTGCGGTAGCCGCCAAATAATCTGTGTAAATTACGGGGTCTGCTGCGTGGTTTTGATAATCAGTGTGTCTGATGATTAGCGTGCCGCGTCCCATGTCGGTTTTCTCTATACCAAAGTATTCGTCGTAACCATTAGAATCGCTGCTAATACTGAGCATGTCATCGCCATTAAGTTTGTTGATGTCCTGCTCCAACTCAAACCACAGAGTGACTGTATCACCAACTGTTTTCAGAAACACGGGGGTGCCGCTGTTATCTTCTGTGACACGAGTATAACCGTCCACATAAAAGCTGCCAATCTTCCAGCCAAAATGAGGATCCTTTTCCGTAATTTTGTTATTTTCTGAAAAACCAGTATCATGACCTGCGTTAACAACGGAACCCAAATAATGCTTCTGCTTACTGGTGTTCTCTGTTGCGTACGCGATCATGGGTGAAAACACCATCGAAATCATCAAAAGTAGTGCGAGAGAAAATATTGAAAAGCGTACAGTTTTTCTCATAGCCTTCACCCAAAAATCCTTTGTATATTTACAGTGTCATGTCTTTCTTCGATCTGTTAGATAATCTTCAAACTTAGCTTTCGCACCTTTTTCTGCTGTGCTGACACCGTCGCTGGCAACGATTACCCGCTCAACCAATGTGTCGAACTCATGAAATGCTGAGCAGTCCGTTGCCCATCAGCACATACAGGGAATTGTAGTACGCATTGAACAGTTCTTTGAATGCATTAGTTATGCTGCGATGCCTTTTTTCACCTGCTCGCAAACATTATTCGCATCTGCGATCATGCGGTCAACAACGGGGGTATTTACCCGCTCAATAGTATCTTCTTTCTCTGCTTCCAATACCAACTGCACAGAACACATACGGTGCAGCAACTGAGCCAACGCAATCGCGTTCTTTACTGCCAGCTTCTCTGCCTTAGAGAATTTCTCCCAATCGGTTTTTCTGGCAATGATTTTCTGAACTTTGCGAAGATACTTAAAGTACGGCTCCTTTACCTCTATGAATGCTTTATTAAAGCGTTTTGCTGTTTTGTCCAGTTCCTTGTAATATACGAGGATGCTTTCTACATCTGCCTCAATCTTTTTTGCCAACTTAACTTTTTCTGCCGATCGATGAAGCATCTTTGCGCCCATGGCACAAAGAACGATGCCACCAATAAGTGCGCCCGGTGCCAGTGCAAGTATTGTGCCAGTGCCCATCGCTGCCACACCTACAGCACTCCCAACTGCTACACCACCAACACCGCCTGCTGCGGCCTCAATTGCCATTGCCAGTTGCTTGAATTCTGCCGGTTTGAAGCTGGGTAGATCAATACCTTCGATGTACAGTTCGTATTCGGGACGTTGCTGTATACTTTGGATTGCATCTGCCAGTTCACCAAAGCTTCTGTATACTTCCATCTTGGTCTCGCCCAAATTAGCCAGTGTAGCTTCCACTTCTGCACGGCCTTCAGCATGCTTTTTCAGTGCAGCGGCCTTGATGCGTTCTGCGCGTTTGTTTCTCTTGTGGGCAACAGCCATTTCTGCACAAGCACCGCCTCCAGCGGCTAAGCCCACACCACCCATTACCTTGAGTGTATTTTTGCCTGCTTTCGATCCAAAGAACTTGGCAAGCCATTCGAATAATTTTTTTAATATCCTCATATCTATATCTCCTTGCCAATGTTATTAACCGAATTTCAGCTTGTTACTTGGATTGCCCATGAATTCATCAAAATCACCACTCCACGGCGCAGGTATGGCAAGCGTCTCAAATGCTTCAGTGAGAATGCTGTCCAGTTCTTCGTCATCGTCTGCCATGTAGATTTCATCCGCAATGCTCTGGAAGCGTTCCGTATCATTGTGGAACTGCTCAACATCCACGGCAGCAATCTGCGCCGCATAAGTTTCAAAATCGTATGCGATTTGGCAGAAGCTCTGATCCTCTGTTATGTACATATTCAGTGCCATTATGGCCTTGTTGATGAATTTGCTGCGGTCGAGTACCAGTAACATCGTACACGAAATCAGACCACTAACCAGCGTGGAACAAAAAATTCTAATCGGTGTTCCCACTGCGGGATCTGCGCCTATCGGTGTCTTTGCAATCATATCACCGACCTTTGTGCCAACCAACACACTTGCGCCTGTGCCGAGTATAACCGTTGCCGCCTCAATACGATCGCCAAGTAGCAAGTCATTCGGATTGAACAGGAGTACATTTGCTGCCTGCACGACTGCCGAATATACCTGTCGCAGATTGCGGATGGTCTTTTCATCTATTTCGAAGAAAATATTGCAAATCGTGGTGGTGAGACTTGCCAGTGAGCCAGCAATAAAACCTAATCCAAAGCTCTCCAACAGGCCTTTACGCTTTGCGATGATATTCTCCAAGCTCTTTTTCATGCCGCGCTCCAGTGCGGCATAGTAATCCTTGATTTCACCGTTGTCGGGAACGGCAAGCATTTCCTCTTTGCAAGTAAACCATACCTCGACGAAAACAAAACCAAGTGCCTGTCTGGCACCCATCTCTATTCCACGCGCTCCTGCAGCTGCAATTGCATCGCACCAAAAATCGCTGCTGGAATAGTAGGCCTGTGCCAGCTTTTCTTCGTACTTTTCGCGCGATTCCCGATCGACAGCTCGCATTTGCTGCTGCACATCTTCTGGAATAGCATCTCCTTTTTTGCCAAGAAATGCGTCGACGCTCATGTCGCTTTTTTGCTTGTTTAACGACTCATTCGTGAATTTGAGATTATCTTCGTCCATTTGCGAAGCTCTTGCACCGTCTCGAAGAACGGTACCAGTTCGGGACGCGCCTTTTTGCAGTACGCCATGAGCAGTTGTATGGCTTGATCGTCAGCAGCATCTTGGAACTTTGCCGTTGTCTTCAGTACGGGGAGTCCTTCGGTTTTATACAGATACGCCTTGAACGCTGCAGTACTGCAGTTGGTGCCGATATCGATATCGCCGGTGACCATGAGTACCTTTTCGCGTAGTTCCATGATCTTTTGCTCGGCCTCCAACCGTTTCTTTTCCATGAGCGCTGCGTCTACGCCGACACCGTTATATTTCATCATGCCGGTGTACACCGCAGTGGGACTTTCGATTTCTTCGCAGATGAAACGGTGGCGGGGAATGTTGTAATCAAACCATTCGTTGAAGGTGTGATACAGCTGCAGCGTCCAGTCGCTGTCCGCGCAGGCATATCTGCAGGTGTTCCATTCGTCGGGATCCAGTTCATCGAAGAATTTGCCCTTGACTACTTCCTCGAAGGTTGGAAGCGTCACGCCGTAAAGGTACGGCACCAGTGTTTTCAGACCGCTGTCCGAAAGGTCGCGAAATCCATATCGGTGCTGACACGGCAGTAGGCACACACGCGAGGTTTCGGTCTTTCGTAGCCTTCCATATCGGCCTTGGCCGGGATGACTTGTACCTCTACCTGCTGTGTGAGCTGTTCCTTGATTCTGGCCGACCTGTTTTGCTTACGGGATGTTGGCCTTCGTTGAGTTGCAGGGTCAATTTGAACTTTTTTCATCCGTTTCACCTCCTTCCAGCCCATAAATAAGGCTGCCAGAAAATGTTTTCTGGCAGCCTCACGAGCTTTTTTGGAGACGGCGCTTGTATATTATAGCGCACCATTGTATAATGTGGTTATGCTATATCACCATTTCTTGCGATAGTAGGGACAAAAAAATAAGGGCCGAAGCCCTTATTTGTGTTTGTGTTATTCGTATGTTTTGATAATCTGCCAAAGTGCTGCCTTCTGCTCATCGGTCAGAGCAGTCCACCTGTCGAATAGTTCCCGCAGCTCCGGGGTAAGCTCAACCATGTCATCTTCTGCGAAGAACTGTGCCATTGTAATATTGAACGCTTTGCAGATTGCTTCCAGCGTCACCATGCTGGGTGTGTTGCCTCTGCGATAAATATTTGAAACCGTATTAGGTGAGAGTCCAGCTTCTTTGGCGATTTTGTAATCCGTCCAGCCATAACGCTGCTGCAGCTCTATGAGCCTTTTCGTAATGTCCACAAAACCACCTCATTTCTATACTATATTATATCCCCATCAATGGTGATACAGTTATAGCGAAGAGGTGGAAGTCGTATTACAAGTTTTGGTGATATTCTATTCCTGTTTATTGAAGGAGTGAAAATACCGTGGCTACAGAATCTGAATTGCGGCAGCATCGTGCCTGCTTTACCGGTCATCGGCCTCATAAACTACACCAGCCCGAATCTGTCGTGATCGCTGCGCTGGAAGAGAAAATACGCGAAGCCATCGACGATGGATTTGTAACATTCATCTCCGGCATGGCGTGGGGAGTGGATATCTGGGCTGCCGAAATTGTCCTGCGCTTGAAAGCGAACGGACACCAAATTCACCTTATTGCTGCTGTTCCTTACGAAGGATTTGAGCGTGGCTGGGATAATGACTGGAAGCGCCGCTACTATGCAGTACTGTCCTCTGCAGATCTTGTAAAGTATATCTGCGATCACTACCATCGTGGCTGCTTCCAAATTCGCAATGAATGGATGGTTGACCGATCGGCGCGTCTGATCGCTGCCTATACTGGTGAGAAGGGCGGTACCAAGAATACCGTCGATTACGCTGCCCGCAAGGGTGTTCAAACTGTATTTGTTCTATGATAAAAGCTCCGACAGCTGCTTTAGCCGCCGGAGCTTTTTATTATACCGGTTAGTCAATACAGAACCTATCCGAAATCATATTGAGAATGATTGAAACGAATCTACCATACTGTTGCTTAAAATCGTATGAATAGTATTTGTCCATCAAAGTCTTATTCTCACGATCGTTTCCAGCAGACAAGGTCGGTAGCGCTTCGAAGGCACGGCCTGCTGCTTCAATTACCATGCGTGAGTATTCGCACTCAATCGTTTCTTTAGAAATGACGGTTATTTTCTCTTGAAGCACCCTGTTTTCGAGCCTTCCATTCAAACTCTTTGGAATGAATATGTAATTGAAGATCGATGAACTATACTTTTTGATTTCAGAAGGGTACTCATATTGGTAGATTTCATCTGAATTAGCGTACCCAACAAGGCATTTTCCGGATTTGTTTGCAACAAAGTGCTCCACGCTAAATAGCTCGGGAGAAGAAAGAAATCTATGTAATTCTGCAGTTTTGCCCTTTTTAATACCAACTTTACCATTCGAAAAAGAGAAGTAATTATAGACCGCAGCCAGCATGATGCTATGATAACGCTGCTCTTCGTTGTCTGGGTTGGTGCTAAATTTGAATTCAGCTCCACGCTTTCTCTCTGTAATTGTTGTTTTGCTGCAGTAAACCTTTATGGACGAACGTACCTCAGCATCCCAACTACGAGATTTCAAGATTTTTGCAACCGGCTCAATACCCTTTTTGTTTTCGAAAACCGAAAACAAAGTGACATACATTTGCAGGGCATATAGTTTTTTGTAATCATCCTTATTCCTGCTCCCCGTGAATAATAGCGTATTTATCGCATATTTTATTATAATGGCTTTGGCGACGATCACTTTTCTATCCAACAGAATCATTTTCATAAAACTGTGGAAGTTCGCTATGTCATCATGATCCATTTTCTGTTTTGGGTCGGATAATTCAAATAATTTCTTAAAATTGGTGCTTGGAGTTTCGGAAGACACCACATCAATTGCAATTTGCAGAAAATTGATGACAGTTTGCAGCATTTTACGAATATACAGGTTATTATTAATAGCCTTCAAAATGTGTTCGCCAATATAATGTGTCGTGCTGTCAATTTGAACCTCTTGTTTCAAACAGAAGTCCTCACCAAACACAATGCCGTTGTGCCGATCAGTATCGTAAAGATAGCAGTAGAAGAAATGCTCAAGCATTTTCATTAATGGATAGCAATCCGTTTTGGTTCTGCTGCTACTATTGCATGCTGCATTAAACTCCTGAGACTTTCGTTTTAGTGCAACCCATATTTGACGCACTTCTGCCGATGGATCCAAATGGAATAGATAACCTTTAAAAATATCCTCCGCATCCAGCTTGATACCTTTTAGATTGACATCCAAAAAGTATTCAATGCTGTAATTGGTAGAATCTTCTTCAGATAAAATTATATTAAATTGACAACGATACAGGTTAGTAATAAAACTTCGTGCTTTGGATGCATCGGAAATTATTCCAGACTTATTTATGGTATCCCACAAAATTCGATATCGATCTGACTGCCTGTACTGGTCACCAGTTTGAATATTATGCGCATCCTCTGCAGAAAGGCCATCCAACGAAAAATTATTGTTCTGAAATTTTTCATATTCCGTAAAGGCTTCGTTATCGATTTTACACAATGCAGGAGGCTCGGGTAGTTCATCTCCATAATTGGCAACTACATATCGAATTAACATTCTCAACAGAGAAGTACGCTGCTGTCCATCAATTATAGCGTACCTTTTGCTTTCGCTCCGCGTCAAGATAATGTTTCCAAGAAATTTGGATTGATGAAAAATATCATTCATCAGTTCAATTAAATTCTCAGGTGTCCAGCGGATTTCTCTCTGAAAATCCGGAATAACATAGCTGCGCCCTTCTTCTAACGTAAAAATGCTTTCCGACGCACCAGTAATTCGAATATTCACAGCGTCAAGCGCTAAAAAATCCTTTACATTTACAATGGTTCCTTTTATGTTCGACATGTAGTTGCACCTCCCTCATATGCCTTTCTTTTCGCTCAGTAAGCCAAGCAGGAAATCATTGCTATATCGAAATTCCGAATAAATGAGACGGGCACCGCGATCCAGATGTGCTTTAAGGTATTTTTGAAAATAGTCATCGTCACTTAAGTGCTTTCCTTCAAACATTTCAATCAGGCTTTTATATAGCTCATCCCATTCACCAGTAATGGTCTGTCTATTCAGTTCTAACCCATAAGAATCTGTTTTGAAATCTGTTTCCCTCAGTATCTCCTTGCTTTTTAGAGACATGGATATTGCTAATTTTGACAGAATAAATGGCGCATAATTGGTGCTGGCAGATATTTCCTCAAATATGGCCATCGTTCTTTTGGATGTTCTTATTTTGAAAACCATACCTACACCTCGAAATATTTATTGCTGACAACTGTGGTTCGTTTGTTATCCGTGTTTTCCAGCATATAGGTTGCAGCAATGTGATCCCTCATGATCTGGACATGCGCAGAATTGATTTCCTCGTTTGTAGACAGTATAAATACTTGTCCCTTGAGCTTGCAGAAGAAATGTGTAGAGATATTTCTCCTGTGTTCAGTGTCGATTCGTGCGAAGGGTGTGTCGATAATGAACGGAATTTCGTGATTACACAATTGAACGAGCGAGTGATACAGCGCCATGATAAAAATCTGCTTTTCACCATTCGACAAGGATGTCTTATCAATTTCAACCGGCAGCACAATGGTTTCATCTTTGGCATCCGTGAAGAAACGAATCATTGCGCTAATTTCAGAGGATCCGACCTTTTTTTGGAGTTCCTGCATAGCCGCGCTGCCGAACATGGAGACCAACTGCGCTTCAGTATTTGTACGAAGGGACTCTAACAAACGAGAAACCTGAATTTCTTCATTTCTGTATATGTGAGTGTTGAACTCATCGTCAATGCGGATATCATCGATAAAACGCGACTTTCGCATTAGAATCTTGATTTCCTTACGGAAGAATGCCTCCACTTTTTCTATCTGCCGTCTGTACAAAGAATGCTGTAGTTTATCCAGCATGATGATTGCACGAGCGGAAATGTCTGTTATTGACGCCTGCTTCAGTTCTTCCTCCAAGCGAGACTGCACACGAGACAGCTGCGTTTCAGCCTGCTGCAGCACCTCTTTGTTTTCAGCAAGCTGGCGTTCAAGCTCGATTCGTTGTACGAGTAACGCGCTTTTTGTCTCAAACATCTGGGCGCGTTTTTGCATGTATTCCTGCACAGAGGATACGCTGCTACTATCAAGCTCCTGCCGTATCTTTGCTGTTAGAGTAAGTGATCTCTTAATTGCACGTTTACTCTTTGCAATTTTTTCAACATCGAAATCCAGCACTTGATTGATGTGTGATAGTAGCAGTGCGCTCTGCTCCAACGACAGGTCAAGAATCACATCGCCAGACTCTGAAAACTGTGCGGCTGCGGCTTTTATTATTGCAGATAAATCACCCTTTACCAACCGCCTTACAGCAGGTTTTTCCAAAACTTCACAGAAATTGTGATACTTCTGGGTGCTGTTTTCTTTTTCGATCTGCCGCTTAATTGCTGCAATTTGATCCCGTACCATAAGGAATGGAATCATTTCATTCGCCCATTTTCTTAATAAAGCATTGTATGTTTCGCGCTTCTTTTCTTCCTCTTTAATGGTGAGAAGTTTTTGATTCCATTCTTCTTGTGAAACGCCTCCACTTTGATGGTATGCTTTTTCCAGTGCGACAATATCCGCTTCGCAGGTATCCATCTCGTCGATGCACTGGTTTAATCGTGCGGTTAACTCCTGCTGGGTCTGTTGTGCCGCTCCAAGTGCTTCTTTTGCGGCAAGATACTCATCCAGATCGGGAGTGCCATTAGTTTTGCCCGATCCAATTCGTTTGAAGTTTTTCCGCATGATCTCAAATGTATCATATCCGCACAATGTTAAGAAAGCATCCTTAATTCGTGCGTTGCTACCTTCCTCTAAGAAGAAGTCCGCAATTTTTTCGCCATCGAAGAAATACAGGTTAAATAATTCCGGCGGAATTAGTGTCAGCAAATACTTCTCAAAATCGGCTACAGCATCTTCTGCTAATACCGCTTCGTTTTTAGCAACTGAAAACCTCTCCGAAAGTGTTTCACCCAAGGTCCACTCTCTGCGCAGTGTATATAAATCAACCTCATGGCCATTGCTGAGACCGATCTGCATTTCAACATGAGCATTGGCAGGACGACGAATCTTTGCGTTGTTATTGATCAGTTTGATGATGGCTCGATTATAATGCGAGTTGGCATTCTTGTATCCCATGCTCATGTAGCCATATAAGCAAACGCGCATGGCTGTAAATAGCGTAGTTTTGCCTGCGCCGTTCTTACCTCCGATTAGCACAATGTTTTTGCCATCGGCAGTCGGCCGCGTATCAAATAGTGTTTCACCTTCATACGAGCCGAAATTGTATAACAAAATACTATTGATTTTCATTCTGCAATCCCTTCTCGATACTGTCAAAGTGAAGCCAGCCTTGATTGATAATGCGGTCAAATGCTTTCGTCACCATCGAATTATTGGTGTAGTTTTTATTCGCTTCGATTTCGATAATCAATTTCGAAATCAATTCGAACTCAACCTGATGTTCATCACAGAGTCTTTTTATTTCGTCAATAACATCTGCAGGGAAGATGGGTGCCTTGAATTGATCCCAAGGCAGCATCTTTCCAGTTATCTCTCTATAAATATCAACCAAGCAACGCCGAGTCAAATCGCCTTCGCTGTCCCACATGATGTCAATCTGCTTTAATTCATCCATGGTAATAAGTGAAAGACCTGTGTCAACTTCAAGCTGAAGCAGCTTGCGGAGCATTTGCTTTCTGGTTTCCATGGTAAAAGGGCCGGTTCCAAGTGTCCCGTCTGCTTTACGGTACATTGCACCATTGCGTCGTTTATATTCTCTTGCTCCGGGTTTGGTTCTTAATTCAAGCATCCAGTTTCGATAATCGCGGAGTGGCTCCAACCAAGTTTCGCCACGATCGATAAACGCTTTAAGGGATTTATCTTCTTTTACCATCGTGCAAATCCAGCATCCAAAACGAGAGTTGCCAGTTACGGGAATCTTATCCTTGTCTATTTCACCGATTACACTCTGTTCTTCGCCAAGTGTCTCTCCTTGGTATAGCGAGAATAGGTACTTGTTGTCAGATCCCCACGGAGAAAAACCATCATCCTTCAGCAGGAATCGCCACACTTCTTCATTCGGGATTTCAGTCAGTGGATTATAAACATACGCGTTATCAATATCATTGTGCGGTACAAGCAATTTCCCTTCAATTTCTCTTGCTCGAATATTGTTCGCTCTATAGGTGCTTTCTGCTTTGCGAACACCGAGCAAAAGAACAACTTCTCCGTTGCTTTTGATTTTCTCAAACGTGTAGGCATTCATAGGATGTATTTTTAAGCGCTCGGTACACCAACGAAAGCCGGGGGCTTCTGGTGTTGGATATCCTAAGCCAATGACCTTACACCAAAAAGTGTCTTCTACACGCGGATAAATAATATCAGATTGGATTCCAAGCGGGGCACCGACTGACCCAATCATTTCTGACATTCTATGCATATAGTCACGGACGATGGGGTTTTCTACCAATGTATCCGATGACACAATATAAACTTTCTTATTTCTTCTTTCTGCTGGCAATCTTTTAAGCATTTCCATGACAAGGCAGCACAGCAGGGTGGAGTCTTTACCTCCACTAAACCCGATCATCCATGGGCGTTTATCGTGCTGGTACACGAGCATCATTTCTTGTATGATGTCTTCAAATACCGCAAATTCTCCTGTGTAGCGCATATCATTTATTCTCCGATATCTGTTTTTCTTTTTGGAGTTCCTCTTTGGTGAGTGGAATTCCGATCTGCTGCTTAATTACAGCACAAGTCAAGGAAATAGATTCCTCGCTGTTTTGCACCTTGCCGTTTTCACGGATAGCTCGTCCTATCCACATAGGATTGGATCTCAGCCAGTCAATTTGCTGCAACTTCTTTAAGCATCCTTTCATATCGAACGAACGGTGATCATAAAAGTATCGACCGAGTCGTCCGAATGCACTGATGGTGATAGCCAATGTAACAATATAATTTTCTCGAAGTGCTTTTTTAGTCAGTGTTCGGTTTAGCACCTCTTGCCACTCAATAATATTTTCAGAAACAGCGTTCCAATATTCTAACAAGAATGCTGTATCTTCCTCTGTGCAACGGTCACCGTGCAAGATCCGTTGATTCGCCTTGTATAACATATTCAGCGTAAACAAGCTAGAAGAATTCTTTCCAAGAATGTCGCGCTCTTTATCTGTGAAACGCTTAAAAAATGGAATCGCATCAATGGTTCGCTTAGTGGCCACAGCGATTTCGTCCCGGCCATCGTATAGAGTGGCAAGAGAATTAGATGTCTTCACCGCGTGTTTATTCAAATCAGTAAACATCTGCTGGCTTCGTTCCAGCCCTTCATCGCCAAAGAAAACAATAGAAATAGTTTCCTTTTCGAGAGTAGGATCTTCCTGCATTGCTGCTTCTATAGCCGCCTTGCGATGCTGTCCATCGTTGATCAGAAAAACAGCTTCCATATCGACTTCCAAAACACCCACATCGCTGCCCATCAATTGTGTAAAGGAATATGTACCATCAATGGAAGCGGAAAGGGCAGAAAACACATAAGAATCACGATTGTCCAGAATGTATTTTTTAATCTCGGGAATTCGTGCTTCATTGATGCGGCGCTGTGCCCTATGTTCCGGTGGCACAATTTCTTCCTCGGAGGGGAACAGCCGCGCAAGTAGCTTCAGCGGTACCATCGAAATATAGTATTCTCGGCCAGCCTGCTGCCCTTTGACCGCCGGAAATCGATATGTGAAATTCATATTCTGCCTCCACTGGACAAGGTGTGATATACTTAAGTACATACTTAAGTATATCACACCTCTGTTGAAAAGTCAATTGTTCTTGACAAAAAAGCGTTTATTCGTCGAAATCTTCAAGTTCGTTGTCGCCATCAATACCAGCAACGCCAGTTTCATATGTGCTATTCAAAAAAGTCATAAGTGCTTCCAACATCTCAATATCATCGGTATCGTCGATTACATCCTTGATCATTGTTATGCCGTAATTGGCATATTTTGTAAGAAATGCAACAGGATTGAACTCCGGCTTTTTATCGTCGTTAAACGCTATTTCAAGCCGCTCGTTTTCATCGAGGTCAAGATGCTTGGTGGTAATCATTGCTGTTTGCAACATAAACTCAAGAAGAGCCTTATTCTGTGAGTGTCCTAGCACGGTACGAGGTACCGATTTCGGCTCTGCATCATATCCTTCTGGAACCATATCATCCGATTCGATTTGGCAATCGTGCATCATGCCAATCGAAATACTCAGTGCATACACATCCCAGTATGTCTTAAATACGGTTCCAACAAGACGCTCTAAAGTGTCAGCCCAAATTGGTCCTTTTAAGATAGCATCAGTTTTCAGTTCCATTTGTGCTAAACACCTCCGGATTATATCCTTGTTTTACTGTAGATACATTTCGTTCTTCGTTGCTGTAGATTGTCCATACATGATCGGGGCCTTCAGCACCAAAGCATGCGTTGATGTCATCTTTTGAGAATAGAATAACCTGTGGTGCGTAGGAAGGAATCGTATCAATGACATTTTGCCTGTGCTGTGCATCCAGCTTGGAAAATGGTCCGTCAAGAACAAGAGGAAATTCTTTTCCTTTTAATTCGGGCACTTCGCTTAAAAGTTTCAGAATTCCCCCAATATATGCAAACGATACAATAGCAAACTGTCCTTCAGATTTTGCCTCATTACCATGACTATCCTTTACGCTTAATTCGAATCGTTGCGAAACAGTAACCTTACGAGTGCCTGAAAGCATTCTGTCCAGAAGCGCCTGGATTGCTTTGCAAAGTTCTGAACTGTACAGCGCTGCCGAGAATGCTAGTTTGTCAGCAAAATGCTTCTTGACCGCTTCCATTACTTCGATGCGGTCTTGTATGGACTTATTAGCGGAACAGGCCGCTAGCAGTTTATCCAGCTTGTTTTTAGCTTGAGCCATAAGCCTGTTCTTTACGCCCAAATCCTGTTCCGCTGTCGACAATTTGCTTTGCCAAAACCGAAGCTTTTCCTCTGCCTCCGATCGTTGCGCAATAAGCTCATCAACATTTCCTGTCTGCTTCAGCGCCTCATCAATATCATGTATTTCTGTTTGCAAGTCGGAAATCTGATCCTTAAACTTGAAAATCCTTTCGATATGGCCAAGTAATAATTCGCGATCGTATGTTGCGCCCCAACGAGCAGCAGATAACTTGAACTGGTCGTAAATGTATTTATACGACAACGGCGGGAACATCTTTTTTAATTCTTCA
>OHPQ01000343.1_pt1 | contig 26932 bp, 25 predicted proteins | sample 1577821 | NCBI WGS metagenome assembly OHPQ01 (sample SAMEA3879509, study PRJEB24766) | human gut metagenome | biome: human-associated habitat; feature: feces | place: USA | collected 1985/1987 | reverse complement strand
TTGGTAGCGCCCATGAGGGTGCGCATCTTAGCAACAGCGGAGAGACCGGAAACGACCATCTTGACGACCGGACCGCTCGTCATAAAGTCGCAGAGACCGCCAAAGAAGGGCTTGTCGGCCAGATGGGCGTAGTGCTCCTCGACGGTAGCGCGCTCGAGCGTGGTCATCTCCATGCGCTCGATGACAAGACCGCTGCGCTCAATGCGAGCAACAATCTCGCCGATTTTGCGATCGCGCACGGCGTCGGGCTTAATCATGATGAAGGTCTTCTCGATAGCCATAAAAGTAGCCTTTCAAGTAGGTTCGCGCGTGCCCAAGTCCCATTCCGGCACCCGCCTGGACTGCATCGTAACAGAGTTTTAGCTGCAGTTAAACAAAAAGCTGTTTATTGAAACGCTGCAATTTATTAAAGCGCTCCATATGTGTCACTTCTGTTTCGAAGCCCGATTAGAGTACCATCCGACCGCCCATCAACCGCATCGAACAGAGCAGGCGGTCGGTTGCCGCCCGCGAACGTAACCCCTTCACAACCTGCCCAAAGGTCCTACAGAAGTTCTCGACAAGCCCCTCCCCCATAGCAACAAAACACGGGCGTCCGCATCAGCAGACACCCGTAAAAGCAAAAACGATTTATCGATAAATGGCCAAAGCCGCTTCAGTCAAATCCCTACTTTATCCCGTGGCCCATCTCGACGACCTTGGTCAGCGATCCAAACACGCCCTCGTCGGCCACGAGCTGTGCCTCGGCGCGCTGCAGCTGCACGGCAACGGCGGCAGCCATCATACATTTGACGGCCTGATCGAACGGCTCGCAGCCTTCTACACCGTCTAAGCGCCGGATAGCAGAGGCCATGGGCACAGCGGGAAGGCCGGGCCGCTCTCCTATGAGCAGCTTGCAAGCGACACGGCGGAGCTGATCCAGGCACTCGGCATGGATCAGCCCATGCTCTACGGCTTCAGCGACGGGGGGATTATCGGCCTGCTCGTTGCCTCCGGCTGGCCGGGGCTGCTCTCGAAGCTTGCGGTCAGTGGGGCGAATTCCAGCCCTGCGGGGTTGAAAGCGCGCAACCGGTTTGCCTACCGGCTCATTTACGCGGTCACCCAGAGGCAGCAGACCGGCATGATGCTGCACGGCCCTGCACTCACGCGGGCGGAGCTTTCGCGCATCACCGTGCCCACGCTTGTAACGGCGGAGGAGCGGGATGTGATCCGCGAGGAGGATACACGTTTTATTGCGGCGCATATTCCACATGCAGAGTTAAAAATTTTGCCTGGTGAGAGCCACGGCAGCTATGTGCACGATCCGGATAAGATCGCGCGTCTCCTCCTTCCCTTTTTTGGGCAATAGGATCACCGATAGATTGCAGAAATATTTCAATCGGTAACAGGTTTCTTACAATTTCGTTACTTTCGGATTGGACGTATTGACGAAACCAGTGGCAGCCGATATACTTTTCAACAGAGGTTTTAAAGCCTCCGTTTCCGGTTGAGGAAAAGAACAAGGAAGGGGGAACAGGTTTGACGAAGAATGTTCTCGAATTGCTGGAGCATTCCGCACAGAGGTTCCCGAAAAAAACAGCATTCGCAGAAGAAAAAGAGACGATTTCTTACGCATCCTTTTTAGGCCTTTGCCAATCGGCCGGCACGGGGCTGCTGGCGCTTGGGGCGTATGGCCAACCGGTTGCGGTTTATATGGATAAGGGGATTTCCTGCCTGGCGGCGATGCTGGGCGTTACATACAGCGGCAGTTTCTATACGGTGATCGATACGCATATGCCCGCTGCCCGCATCCAGAATATTTTCAGCACGCTTGCCCCGGCCGCCGTGCTGACGGATGCCGCACATGCGCAGGCAGCGGTGGAGTTCCTGGGCAGCGCGAGGCTGGTGCTGTTTGAAGAGATTGCCCAAACGCCCTGCGACAAGAAGGCGCTCGCGCGCGTCCGGAGCCGGATGATCGATACCGACCCACTGTATGCGCTCTTTACCTCCGGCTCCACTGGCATGCCGAAGGGCACGGTGGTGTGCCACCGCAGCGTGATTGATTATGCGCACTGGGTAACGCAGACCTTTCACATTACGCAGGATACGGTTTTTGCAAGCCAGACGCCTTTTTATTTTAGCATGTCAGTGCTTGATATTTTTGCAACGTTGGCGAGCGGGGCAACGCTCTGCATGCCGCCGAAATCCTATTTTTCCTTTCCTGTCCAATTGCTTGAATACATGCAGGCGCACCAGGTCAACACCATTTATTGGGTGCCGTCTGCACTCGGCCTGATCGCCCGGATGAAGGCGTTGGATTATGTAAAGCCCTCTGCGCTGTCGACGATCCTGTTCGCAGGCGAAGTGATGCCGGTGAAATGGCTCAACATCTGGCGCTCGCATTACCCGCAGGCGCTGTTTGCCAACCTCTACGGGCCGACGGAGGTCACCGACATCTGCGCTTATTATATCGTTGACCGCCCGTTTCGGGAGGATGAATCGCTGCCGATTGGCCGTGCATGCGATAACTGCGGCCTGTTGGTGCTCGATGAAAACGGCTGTGAGCCGGCCCCCGGCGAACTGGGTGAATTGTGCGTGCGCGGTTCCTTTCTGGCCATGGGGTATTACGGCGTGCCGGATAAAACGGCGGAGAGCTTCGTGCAAAACCCGATCAACCGCTTCTATCCCGAGCTGATTTACAAAACGGGGGATCTCGTGTATTACAACGAGCGCGGTGAGCTGGTGTATATGGGCCGGAAGGATTTTCAGATCAAACATATGGGCTACCGCATCGAGCTGGGCGAGATTGAGGCGGCGGTATCCGCCTGCGAAGGGCTGGAGGTGTGCGTTTGCCTGTATGACGCCAAGCGGGATAAGCTGATCTTGGTCTACGAGGGGGCAGCCGCTCCGGAAGAAATTCTTCCCCTTGCAAAGGAGAAACTGCCATCTTACATGGTGCCGAACAAAATCATCCGGACCCGGAAGATGCCGTATAACGCAAACGGCAAGCTTGATCGCAAATGGCTGGGCGAGCATTACCGGGAGTTGGATGGATAACAACGATTATTTCAAAACATTTCGGATAGAAAGAAATGGGCGTGAAAGTTTAAGAGTACTCTCTTTCAAACTGTGTTTTACGCTTTTTGAGCAGAAATGCCGCTCGAAATTTTGGCTGCGCCCAAACCGCATCATTTTGCGGCACGGCGCAAGAAAGGATGGTCATACATATGGAAGAATTACTGGAAATTTTGCAGGAACTGAAGCCGGGTGTGAAATTTGAAGGGCAGACGCGCCTGTTTGACGACGGCATTCTCGATTCCCTGGATGTGGTATCCCTGGTGTCGGAAATCGATGATGCGTTTGATGTGGAAATCTCCGTTGTAGACCTGCGCCCGGAGAATTTCAACTCTGTGGAAGCAATGATGGCGCTGATTGAGCGCTTGCAGGAGGAATAAAACAAGCCCTGTTTCTGGCTGGATGCGTTAGGCGCTTGTTTTTGAATGATCTGCGGCTGTGTTCTCTCCGCTTGTGTGGGCAAGCGGAGAGAACTGTTGTAATAGCCCTTGAGAATGGCTGAAGGGGTTTTAGAAACAAATATTGGGGGAACAGCCAAACATGAGTTATACTGCGTTTACCTTTCTTATTTTTATGCTCGTGATCGGGCTGCTGTATTTCATTATGCCCCGGCGTGCACGTTGGGGCGTTTTGCTGGCGGCAAGCTATATTTTCTATTTTTTGTCGAGCAAGCTGCTCATTTTCAGCCTGCTGGCAACAACGGTTTCGGTGTATCTATCGGGCTTGGCGCTCGGGCGGATCAACACGCAATTCAATTTGGCCAAAAAGACAGTGCCAAAGGAAGAAAAAAAGGCACTGCGGCAAAAAACGGCAAGCAAGAAAAAGCTGGTTGTATTCTTTGCGGTGCTCTTTAATTTCGGGCTGTTGCTGTTTTTTAAATATTTTAATTTCTTTGGAGAAACGGTCAACTCGATCTTCGGCCTGTTTGCCGATGGCTCCCTGGTGCCTCACCTGAAGCTGATTATGCCGCTGGGCATTTCGTATTACACGCTGCAATCTGTCAGCTATGTGGTGGATGTCTACCGCGGCAAGATAGAACCGGACCGTCATTTTGGCAGGCTTGCGCTGTTCGTTTCCTTTTTTCCGCAGATCGTCGAGGGGCCGATCGGGCGCTATGGGCAGCTGGCGCAGCAGCTTTATGAGCCGCATCGCTTGAGCACCGCCAATCTGATGCAGGGGATGCAGATGATTCTGTGGGGCCTGTTCAAGAAGATGGTGATAGCCGACCGGGCAGGCATTTTTGTGGATGCCGTATTTCATGATAGTGCGGCGTACACGGGCCTTCCCGTCATCCTCGCCGTGCTGCTGTATACCATCCAGATTTATGCTGATTTTTCCGGTGTGATGGATATTGTGCGCGGGGTTGCACGACTGTTTGGCATCCAGATGGCACTGAATTTCCGCCGCCCGTTTTTCTCAACCTCCGTGCAGGAATTCTGGCGCCGCTGGCATATCACGCTCGGCGCATGGCTGCGCGATTATGTGTTCTATCCGGTTTCGCTTTCCAAGCCGATTCTGGCGCTTGGGAAAAAGGCGAAGAAGGTATTCAAGGGCCATGCCGGCCGTCAGCTTCCTGCCATCTGTGCGCTGTTTTTCGTCTGGTTCGGCAACGGCCTCTGGCACGGGGCGGGGTGGAAGTTTATCGCCTACGGCCTATATTATTACATCATCATGACGGTCGGCACGCTCTTTGAGCCGCTCTCCGTAAAAGCGCTCCATGCGCTCCATATCAATCGGGAGGGGAAACTGTGGCACGCCTTTCAGGTGCTTCGCACCTGCGGCTTTGTCTACATTGGCATGTTGATTTTCCGCGCGCCGGGGTTACGGTATGCGGGGAATATTTTCGTTTCCATGTTCCGTGGGCCCTTTTTGGGCGGAAGCCTGGTTTTGCCGAAGTTTGAGGCGGCTGATTGGCTGGTACTCGGCATTGCCGTGCTGCTGATGCTCGTGGTGAGCGTGCTGCAGGAGCGAGATATCAGCGTGCGTTCGCTGATTGCAAAGCTGCCGCTGCCGGTTCGCTGGGTGATCTATTTCGCGGCTTTATTCAGTGTGATTATTTTTGGGATTTACGGGGATGGATATCACGTGGGCACGTTCCTTTATGGTCAGTTTTAACATACTCGCGCTCATTTTATTAAGTAATCCGAAAGGCATGATGGAAGCATGCGAAATGAATTAGTGAAAAAAATAATCCGCAGGGCGGTCAAATGCGTTTGCTTTGCCCTGATTTTTCTGCTGCTGCTCCAGCTGTGTTCCATGGTGCTGGTTCCCCGCAACGATAAGGCGGAGGACTCCACCCTGAATACGGTGGTGTTCGGCTATCTGGGGGAGCCCGATCATACGCTGGATGTCGTTATGGTCGGCAACAGCGATCTTAATAATGGAATATCGCCGGTTGCAATGTATCATCAGTATGGTATCACAAGCTTTGCCAGCGGCCAGCCACGCCAGAACCCTTTGACGGCATGGCTGCGCGTCAAGGAGGCGCTCGTCCGCCAATCTCCGCGCGTTTTGGTGCTGGAAGTGGATGCGATGTACCGCAACCCCAACATGCACAAAAACCATTGGAAGATGTTTGTGGATAAGGTGAAAGCCTTCCCGCGGCAGGTATACGGCTATTCCGATACATTTATGAATAATGCAGTGGGCACGGGCGTTGGCTACCTTTTTGCCGGGGTGAAATACCACTCCCGCTGGAAGGAGCTCACCCGGGATGATTTTACGGATATCCGCCGCAAGTTTTACCACTATGTCGGCAAGGGCTACTTGATCCATACGATGACAGTGCCCTATGAAGGCGGCTTCGATTATATGGAGCCGGGCGGCAGGGATGAGCCATTGAGCAAGGAGGCGCTGCGCTGCCTGAATAAAGTGATGGAGCTGTGCAAGGAGCGCGGGATTCAGCTCATGCTGCTGGAAATGCCCTCTGCAAGCTCCTGGAGCTATGAAAAGCATCAGGCTGTTTCGGAATTTGCCCGGCAGAACGGCCTGCCGTTTCTGGATTTGAACGTGGAGGCGCAACAGGGCCGCATGATGTTCGATTGGACAAAGCATTCCAAGGATGGGGGAGATCATTTGAACCTGTTCGGCACGGAGATTGCCACAGCCTACCTCGGCGCGTATCTCAAGGCGCATTATGACTTGCCGGACCGCAGGCAGGATCCGGACTATGCCTTCTGGAAAGAGGATGCGGCCTATTATGAACGCAACCGGAGGAAAGAGCTGGAAAAACTCGATGAAATGCCAGAAGAACCGCCGCTGCATACCAACAAGAATGCGGCCGCCTGACGGAAAAACAAGGATAAAAAAGGCACGCTGCAAAACAATGCAGCGTGCCTTTATGTTTTATAATCAGGAAGAGAGCAGCTTAATTCTTCGGCTCGGTATCCTCTTCGCCTGCTTCCTCCGCCTCCCGCTCGTGCAGCAAGCGGCGGTGTTTCTTTTCGCCTGTAGCCGGTTCCTCCACAGGCTCCTCCCCCTGGGGCAGGATTTCCACACGGACTTTCCCGATGCGGCGTTCTTCCACGCTCAACACGGTAAAACGGATATTTTCATACTCCACCACATTCATTTCTCCGTCTCCGGGGAGGAAGCCGAGCTGGCTCGTGATGAAGCCGCCGAGCGTATCGTAGTCGCCCTCTGGCAGGTCGGCGCCGATGAGCTCATCCACCTCGTCGAGATCCGTTGTGCCGTCGATCGTAAAGGTGGTGTCGTTAATTTTGGAGATTTCTTCATCTTCATTGTCGTATTCATCCTGGATGTTGCCGACAATGCTTTCCAAAACGTCTTCCAGCGTGACGAGGCCCGCCGTGCCGCCGTATTCGTCCACCACGATCGCCATCTGCACATGGCTCTCGCTCATCTCCTTGAAGAGCTCATCGCAGTGCTTGGTTTCTGGAACATAATACGCCTTGCGCATGATATCGCGCAGGGCTTTATCCTTGGGAAGGCTGCGGCCCACATACTTGAGCAGGTCCTTTGCATAGGCGATGCCGATGATGTTATCCGGGTCGTCGTCGTAGACGGGGATGCGGGAGTACCCTTCCTCCATCGAGATTTTGACTACCTCCTCGAGCGGATCGTTGACCTCCACCGCAAACATCTCCGTGCGGTGCGTCATGATGTCGCCAACGTCCATATCGTCAAATTCAAAAATGTTGTTGATCATTTCCTTCTGGGTGTTTTCAATCACGCCCTTTTCCTCGCCCACATCCACCATCATGCGGATTTCCTCCGCGGTGACGTCCTCCTCATCCGCGTTCGGGTCGAAGCCGAACAGCCGGACCACCAGATTGGTGGAGAAGGAGAGGAGCTTTACCACCGGCTTTGTGATTTTTGCCACAAACAGCAGGGGGCCGACCGCGAGGAAGGAAACCTTTTCCGGCTTCTGCATGGCGATCTTTTTCGGCACAAGCTCGCCGAGCACAAGGGAGAAATAAGACATAATCAGCGTGATGACCACCATCGAAAAGCCGCTGATGACGCTGTAGGGAATCACTGCGACAACCTTCGGCTGCGCAATCGCTGTGGCGAGCTTATTCGCGAAGGTCTGCGAAGCAGAGGCGGAGGTCAAAAAGCCCGCTAATGTAACGCCGATTTGGATAGTGGAGAGAAAATTGCTGGAGTTTTCCGTCAGGCGCAGAATCTGTTTTGCCTTCTTGTGGCCTTCCTCCGCCATTTTTTGAATCTTGTTGTCGTTAAGCGAGATCACCGCGATCTCGGACATGGCAAAAAAGGCGTTTACCAAAATCAGCACAAGCAGCAATAATAGCTGCAAAATAATGTTTCCGGCAGGGTCCGGGTCATCCATAGGGGATTGGCTCCTTTCTGAATTGCTTTGTAAAACTGATACAAAGGAACGTGCGCCGGGCGGGTAAAATTAAAGTGGCGCGACGACCGCGCCATGAATGATAAATTTCCCTCTCACAGGCATCGTTCTCTTGCGTTACAAAGCAGGTTTACATTATTATATCCGTTTTATAAGGGTGTGTCAAACCGGGCGGGAAGGGCTGAGAAATCGCCAAACGGCGTGCGGAAGGGCACTATGCAGGCCCTTTTGCAAGCGGTTCAAAAGGGGGCTGAATGCGGCAAAAACGGCTATTTTCGGGCGGTTTCAAAAAATTCACAAATTGTTAAATTTCCGCAGCCCGATTTTTGCATACTTTTACCCCGCTTTTTTGGTTTACACAAACGGACAAACGTGTTAGTATATTTAGTGGCAATTTCTATCTTTATCGATTGTCCCTAAAGGCATGGAGAGCACTCTGTCCGCACAAGCGCGCAATGCGAATGCGGGCGGAAAAGCTTTTCCCGCCTGAATCAAAAGGAGGAAATATTGAGTATGGCAAGAAAAACCAAGACCATGGACGGTAATAGCGCCGCGGCATACGTATCCTATGCGTTTACCGAAGTTGCCGCTATTTACCCGATCACGCCGTCTTCCGTGATGGCGGAGGAGACCGATAAGATGGCCGCAGCCGGCCAGAAAAATCTGTTCGGTCAGAAGGTAAAGCTCGCGGAAATGCAGTCTGAGGGCGGCGCGGCGGGCGCTGTGCACGGCTCCCTTGCAGCTGGCGCGCTCACCACGACCTACACTGCATCCCAGGGCCTTCTTCTGATGATCCCGAATATGTATAAGATCGCTGGCGAGCTGCTGCCGGGCGTAATCAATGTTTCCGCCCGCTGCGTTTCCACACATGCGTTGAACATTTTCGGCGACCATTCCGATATTTATGCCTGCCGCCAGACCGGCTATGCGATGCTCTGCTCCAACAGCCCGCAAGAGGTGATGGATCTCGGCGCTGTGTCCCACTTGGCCACGATCAAGAGCCGCGTGCCCTTCCTGCATTTCTTCGACGGCTTCCGCACCTCCCATGAGATTCAGAAGATCAAGATTTGGGACTATGAGTCTCTGGGCGAAATGCTCGACTGGGATGCGGTAGACGCATTCCGCCGCCGCTCCCTGAACCCGGAGCATCCGGTGCTGCGCGGTTCCGCTCAAAACCCGGATATCTTCTTCCAGGCACGCGAGGCCTGCAACCCCTACTATGACGATGCCGTTGAGGCAACTGTTCACTACATGAACGAGGTCAACAGCCGTCTCGGCACAGATTATAAGCCCTTCAACTACTATGGCGCATCGGATGCGGAGAACGTTATTGTTGCAATGGGCTCCGTCTGCGACACGATTGAGGAAACCGTGGATTACCTCAATGCGCACGGCGAGAAGGTCGGCCTTGTGAAGGTTCACCTCTACAGGCCGTTCTCCGTCAAGCACCTGGTGGAGGTTCTTCCTGCTTCCGTCAAGCGGATTTCCGTGCTTGACCGCACCAAGGAGCCCGGCTCCCTGGGCGAGCCGCTCTACCTCGATGTTGTGGCGGCTCTGCACGACACGCCGTTTGCCAACATCCCCGTCTATGGCGGCCGTTATGGCCTCGGCTCCAAGGATACCAACCCGGGCCATATCATCTCCGTTTATCGCAACATGGAGCAAGCGGAGCCGAAGAAGCGCTTCACCGTTGCGATTGAGGATGATGTGACGCACCTCTCCCTGCCGGTGAGCGAGAATCCGGATACCACCCCGAAGGGCACGCACTCCTGCAAATTCTGGGGCCTTGGCGCTGACGGTACCGTCGGCGCAAACAAGAACTCCATCAAGATCATCGGCGACAATACCGATATGTATGCGCAGGGCTATTTTGCCTATGACTCCAAAAAGTCCGGCGGTGTAACGACCTCTCATCTGCGCTTTGGCGAGAAGCCGATTAAATCCACCTACCTGATCAATCAGGCGGATTTTGTGGCCTGCCACAACCCGTCCTATGTGACGAAATATAAGATGGTTGAGGATCTCAAGAAGGGCGGCACCTTCCTGCTCAACTGCTCCTGGGATGCCGCGCAGCTCGACGAGCATCTGCCCGGCTCCATGAAGCGCTATATTGCGGAGAACGACATCCAATTCTACACGATCGACGCTACCCATATCGCAAAGGAGCTCGGCCTTGGCGGGCGCGTCAACACGATCCTGCAGGCCGCCTTCTTCAAACTCTCCGGCATCATCCCGGAGGATAAGGCCGTTCAGCTCATGAAGGACGCGGCCACCCGCTCCTACGGCAAGAAGGGCGAAAAGATTGTTGCCATGAACCATGCCGCCATTGAGCGCGGCGTTGCGGGCACGGTGAAGGTTGAAATCCCAGCCTCCTGGGCAAATGCTGAGGATACGGTTGTGGAGACAGAGGTCAACACCGACCGCCCTGAGCTTAAGAAATTCGTCAAGGAAATCCTGGAGCCCGCAAGTGCCCAGTTGGGCGACACGCTGCCTGTATCCGCTTTCAAGGATGCGGCGGACGGCACGTTCCCGCAGGGTTCTGCTGCATTTGAGAAGCGCGGCATCGCGGTTGATACGCCCTGCTGGATTCCGGAAAACTGCATCCAGTGCAACTTCTGCTCCTATGTCTGTCCGCATGCGGTCATCCGCCCGTTCGCGCTGACAGAGGAAGAGGCCAAGAACGCCCCCGAAGGCATGAAGATGAAGCCGATGACCGGCGTGCCTGGCATGCAATTTGCCGTTACCATTTCCGCACTCGACTGCACGGGCTGTGGCTCCTGCGCAAATGTCTGCCCTGGCATGAAGGGCGAGAAGGCCCTTGTGATGAAGCCGCTTGAGACGCAGGCGCACGAGCAGGAGAAGTTCAACTATGCGCACAGCCTCCCGGCGAAGGAAGAGGTTGCTGCGAAGTTCAAGGAGACTACGGTCAAAGGCAGCCAGTTCAAGACCCCGCTGCTTGAGTATTCCGGCGCATGCGCCGGCTGCGGTGAAACGCCGTATGCAAAGCTTGTTACTCAGCTGTTCGGCGACCGGATGTATATTGCCAATGCAACGGGCTGCTCCTCCATCTGGGGCGGTTCCGCACCGAGCACACCCTACACGGTGAATAAGAAGGGCCAGGGCCCGGCATGGTCGAACTCCCTGTTTGAAGACAATGCGGAATTCGGCTACGGCATGTATCTTGCCAACGCGCAGATCCGTGCGCGTTTGGAGGAGAACGTCAACGTTCTTGCCGAGTGCGACAAGGCTGGTGTGGCGGAAGCCGCGAAGGCCTGGATTGATACAAAGAACGACAGCGGCGCCAATATGGCGGCATCCGAAGCGCTCATCAAGCTCCTTGAGAGCACAGCGTTTGACAAGGATTGCTGCAAGGCTGCTGCCGAGGCAATCCTGAAGGATCAGGATTATCTGAACAAGAAGTCCATCTGGATCTTCGGCGGCGACGGCTGGGCCTATGATATCGGCTTCGGCGGCCTGGATCATGTGCTTGCACAGAACCAGAATGTGAATATTCTCGTCTTTGATACAGAGGTTTATTCTAACACGGGCGGCCAGGCCTCCAAGGCGACGCCGACCGGCGCTGTCGCGCAGTTTGCTGCAACCGGTAAGGTTGTGAAAAAGAAGGATCTCGCCGCGATCGCCATGAGCTATGGTTATGTTTATGTGGCGCAGGTCGCCATGGGCGCAGATTACAACCAGTGCCTGAAGGCCTTCCACGAGGCGGAGAGCTATGACGGTCCGTCCATCATCATCGCCTATGCGCCGTGTATCAACCACGGTATCAAGGGCGGCATGGGCATCAGCATGACGGAAGAGAAGGCTGCTGTGGCTTCCGGCTACTGGCACAACTTCCGCTTTGATCCGCGCCTTGCCGCGGACGGCAAGAATCCCTTCTCCCTCGACAGCAAGGAGCCGAGTCAGAGCTACCGCGACTTCATCATGAACGAAGTGCGTTACAACTCCCTGCTCCGCGCCTTCCCGGATCGCGCAGAGTGCCTGTTCGAAAAATCCGAGGAGTATTCCAAGGAGAAGTATCAGCACCTGCTCAAGCTCAAGGATCTCTACGCGCCGGCTGAATAAGCCATAAGCAAACGGCCATATCTTAATAAGCATTAACGCGCGTCCTTCACAAAGCGCTTTGTGAAGGACGCGCGTTTTTACGGTTTCGTTCTGTGGCTCAAAGAAAAGTCCCCAATAGGCCAACGGCCTATTGGGGAAAGTGCATTTTAAAAAATGTGTAGGGGATTACTGGTCCTCCAGCAGACCCCTGATGACCTCCGCACTCTTATCCATTACCATCTGGATACCGCGGTTGACGTCGAAATAATCCTTGCGGATCTGTTCCAGATGTTCACGCCCCGCTGGTTCAATATGATAATAGACGCGCAGCTGACGCCGCCCGGAGGTGGACTGATGGTCTGTGATATACCCCTTGCTCATGAGGCGGTACAGGGTGGGATACATAGAACCTTCCGGGATCGTAATTTCCCCCTTACTGCGCTTTTTGACGAGCTGAGCCATCTGATAGCCGTACATATCTTCTTCGCACAGCATTGTCAGCAACAGCATTTCCACGGCACCTTTTTTAAAATTGCCTTTGGCGCTCCCCATTGAGCAAGCCACCTCATTTCTTCAGTATGGATTTCACTACGTTGAATGGTTTCGCTTTTCCATTCCATACGCACCTATCTGGAAGCTGTCGTTCTTCGCGAAAGCAATCAAAAAATTTACTATATCATAACACGATTATATTGAATAGTAAATACTTGGCGCACATCTTACCATTTATTATGGAACTATTTTTGGATAAGCATTAGAACCATCTATAACTAATTATACCATGAATTTTTTAAAATGCAATACATTTTGCAATATTTTATTACGAAAAATCGTATATAAAACTTTCATAGCCAATTTTGAGAAGGGACTTGCCTTTTTGCAAAATCGGATCGGTCATCGAATCAATGCAGGCTGCGTTCGGCCGTCTGTTGGTATGGGTGGAGGAGATACCGCTGCCGTACGGCGGTTTTCTTCGGCATGCTTTTAAAAGGGGGAATGCTCTACAAAATATTCCATTTGATTTTTGGCTTTTCTCTTGCATCTCTTGTGCTTTTATGCTAAACTATTTAAGCATTTGTTTTCCGTCGTGCCATTGCGACGGGGTTCATGCCGGCTGATTATGCCAGACATTGAAACGGACGGTCCGCTTCCGCCGTAGGCGGTATGAACGCCTGTAAATCGAAGGAGGAAATTTTAGAAATGGACGCTTTGAAGATTATTACCGAAGGCCAGATGAAACAGGACGCACCGGTGGTTCGCGTGGGTGATACGGTGAAAGTTCATGTAAAAATCCGTGAAGGCGAGCGCGAGAGAATTCAGGTTTTTGAAGGCACAGTGATTGCGAAGAAGGGCAGCGGCGTATCCGAAACCTTTACCGTTCGCCGCGTTTCCTATGGCGTTGGCGTGGAGCGTGTTTTCCCGGTGCATTCTCCCAATGTTGCAAAAGTGGAACTGGTTCGCTCCGGTAAGGTGCGCAGGAGCAAGCTGTACTATCTGCGCGACAGAGTCGGTAAGGCTGCAAAAGTTAAGGAACAGCTTCGCTGAGGGCAGAAGTACAGAAGGGACAAGGGTGACACCTGTGTCCCTTTTTTGTTAGGATGATTGACATGCGCAGATATGAAGAATATACCATTCAATTTGATGAAATCCCGGAACGCCGCACAAAGTGGAATGTGATCTATGAACTACTGGACTCCCTTTCTCTGGCGGTGCTACTTGTGATGGTGCTGTTCGCCTTTGCGTGCCGCCCGTTTTGGGTCAGCGGTGATTCGATGAAGCCAACGCTACAGGATCACAATTGGGTGGCGGTTACTACCCTCGGCTTTCATGCGCAGCGCGGCGATATTGTTGTGGCTTCGCAGCCAAATGCACTTGACGAGCCGCTGATCAAACGCATCATTGCCGTGGCGGGGGATACGGTTGAGATTGATCCGCAGGCGCATACGGTTGCAGTAAACGGCGAAATATTGGACGAGCCCTATATCAGCGAGCCGGTGGAGAAGGCGGGGGATCTTACCTATCCGATCCAGGTGCCGGAGGGCCATGTTTTCGTGATGGGGGATAACCGTAACGATTCGCTCGACAGCCGTTCCTCCATGATCGGATTTATCGATACGCGCTATCTTTCTGGCAAAGCCGTATTCCGTTTGTTCCCTGTAGGCCAGTGGAAGATTGGATAGGTTGCGGCGGATGTGGAACGGAACACAATATTTCGGAGCGGAGGTTTTACAGATGGATCCAGAAGAAAAAGTACCGCAGGCAGAGCAGCCGGTTCAGCCGCAGGCGCCGAAGAGAAAGCAGATGTCGCCCGCCCGTAAAAAGTTGGTATCCGCTGTGTATGAATTTGCGGATATTCTAGTATCGGCTTTGTTGGTGATTTTTTTAATCTTTACCTTTTTATTCCGTTTGGTGGGCGTGGAGGGCACCTCCATGGTGCCTACTTTGCAGGAGAATGATCGCCTGCTGGTATCAAGCCGGCAGTATAAGCCACAGTATCAGGATATCGTGATCGTCACACAGCCCAACGCTTTCCACGAGCCAATTGTGAAACGTGTGATCGCCACGGAGGGCCAGAAGGTAGATATTGATTTTGAAAAAGGGATCGTCTATGTCGATGACAAAGCGCTCGACGAGCCCTACGTCAACGCGCCGACGCTGACGAAGGAGGGCGTGGAGTTTCCCGTCACCGTCCCGGAAGGGCACATCTTTGTGATGGGGGATAACCGCAACATGTCAACAGACAGCCGCTCGCCTATGATTGGGTTTATTGATGCGCGCTATGTGCTGGGCAAGGTAGAGGGCCGTATTACGCCTCTGGGGCACTGGTCGATCTATTGATACGATCTGGAAGGTAAGGAATCAATGAGCGATTTTCAGAAACAGACGGTGCAGTGGTTTCCCGGCCATATGGCAAAAACCCGAAGGCAGATCAAAGAAAGCCTCCCCCTTGTGGATGCGGTGACGGAGCTGCTGGATGCACGGGTGCCCCTGAGCAGCCGCAACCCGGAGCTCAACGAGCTGATCGCCAGCAAGCCGCATATTGTGCTGCTCAATAAGTGCGATATGGCCGATGAGGCGGCCACGCGCCGCTGGAAGGCGTGGTTCGGCAGGCAGGGCAGCCCTGCCTTAGCGGTGGATTGCCGCTCCGGGCGCGGGCTCAACGATTATGGCGATACGGTGCGGGAATTGTTGCGGGATAAAATTCAATCCAATCAGGAAAAGGGGATGGCGGGCCGCGCGCTGCGCATGATGGTCATTGGTATCCCCAATACGGGCAAATCCTCGTTTATCAACCGCATGGCGGGCCGTAGCCGCGCCAAGGTGGCCGACCGGCCGGGTGTGACCCGGCAGAACCAATGGTTTGCCATCGGCGGGGGGATTGAGCTGCTCGATACGCCCGGCGTGCTTTGGCCGAAGTTTGACGATCCGGAGGTGGGTAACCGCCTGGCTTTCATCGGCTCGGTCAAAGATGAAGTGATGGATGTGGAAACGCTGGCGCTCCGGCTGCTGGCTGTGTTGGGCGCGCAGTACCCGGCGCGGCTGTGCGAGCGCTATAAGATCGATCCGGAACAGGCGTCCCAAAGCGAGCCCTATGAGCTGCTGGAGCAGATCGGCCGCAAGCGCGGCATGCTCATGCGCGGCGGAGAGATTGACACGGAGCGGGCGAGTGCCATGCTGCTTGATGAATACCGCGCGGGCAGGCTCGGGCGGATTACGCTGGAGTTTCCGCCGGCGGATTAAACGAAAGAAAGGCTGGGGGAATCCGGCCTTTTTTCTATAGGAAGGGGATCGGGATGGGAGAGATTAACTGGTACCGATATGAAGAGGAGGCGGCCCGGGAAGGCTTTCGATGTGTGTGCGGCATCGATGAAGCCGGCAGAGGGCCGCTTGCAGGCCCCGTGTTTGCCGCATGCGTTGTGCTGCGCCCGGGAGAGGAGATCGAGGGGCTCAATGATTCCAAGAAGCTCAGCGAGAAAAAGCGCGAGCTACTCTTTGCGGAAATCACTGCCCGTGCGGTTGATTATTCCATCGCCATGGCGACGGAGCAGGAGATCGATGAAATCAACATCTTGCAGGCGACCTTCCTCGCCATGCGCCGAGCGTTTGGCGGCTTGCATGGGAAACCGGATCTCGCACTGATCGACGGCAACCGCGCGCCGGGCCTTCCGGCTGCCGAGCGCACAGTCGTCAAGGGCGATGCCAAATCCGCATCCATCGCGGCGGCATCGATCCTTGCAAAGGTCAGCCGTGACCGCTACCTGTATGAGCTGGACCGGGAGTACCCGCAATACCAGTTTGCGAAGCATAAGGGTTATGGCACGAAGCTGCACTATGAGTTGCTCGCGCAGTACGGGATTTCCCCAGTGCACCGGAAAACCTTTTTAAAGAATTTGAGCCGCCACGGTAAGTGACTGCTATGGAGCAGTTTCGGCTGTTTCAGGGAGGCTTTTGATGGATCGGCAGCAATTGGGCCCGCTCGGCGAACGCGCCTGTGCACAGGTGCTTCGCAAAAAGGGCTACCGGATTTTGGACGTCAATTACCGCACTCGCTTCGGCGAGATCGACATCATTGCGGAGAAAAAGCCATATATTATATTTGTCGAGGTGAAAACGCGCAGCCCGCGGGCAATCGCTTCCCCCTTGGAGGCGGTGACGCCCGCAAAGCGGCAAAGGGTAATGCGCACCGCTTCGCTTTACCTTGCTTCCCATCCCTGTGCGTTGCAGCCGCGCTTTGATGTGATGGAGGTAGAGGCGGATGCGCAGGGAAAGGTGCGGGAAATCCGCCACATGGAAAACGCCTTCGACGCGCAGGATTACGGATGAGCGGGAGAAAATCGCAGAGAAAGGGTGGTCATAAACATGCGGCTGTTTGACCTGCACTGTGATACGATTGGGGAATGCTGGAAACAGAAAAAGGATCTCTTTGAAAACAACCTGCATCTCTCCCTTCAAAGGGGTGGCGTTTATGCGCCATGGCGGCAGGTTTTTGCCGTTTTCATCCCGGATTCCTGCCGCGGGGAGGCGGCATGGGATTATTTTCGGGGCATTTACGATTATTTTCTGCATCAGGTTGAAATGCACAAAGATGCGGTTGCTTTTTGCCGCGCCTCTGCTGAATTGGCCCGTGCGGAGCGGGAGGGGAAATGCGCCGCAATCCTCAGCGTGGAGGGCGGCGCAGTGCTGGGCGGCAGGCTTGACCGCATTCAGGAGTTGCAAGCTATGGGTGTCCGGTTGATTACCTTGACCTGGAACGGCGTGAATGAGCTCGGCTGCGGCTGTGGAAAACGGTGCGCGGGCGGGCTGACGCCGCTTGGAAAAGAGGCGGTGCGGGAAATGGAGCGCGCCGGTATTGCAGTGGACGTTTCCCATCTGAGCAGGCGGGGCTTCTGGGATGTGGCAGGGCTTGCGCAGGCGCCGTTTCTCGCATCGCATTCCAATTGCAATGCGGTTTACCGCCATCCCCGCAGCCTGACAGACCGGCAGATTGATTGCATCCTTTCACGCGGCGGGCTGATTGGGATCAATCTGTACCGGGCGTTTCTCGGCAGGCCGGGCCATGCGGGCTTTGCGGCGGCGCACCGGCACATTCAGCATGTGATGGAGCGTGGAGGGGCAGATGTGCTCGCGCTCGGCAGCGATTTCGACGGCTGCGAGCTGGAGCCCTGCTTTGCCGGGATCGAAAAGCTGGAAGCATTCCAGGATTACCTGCTTTCGAACGGGATGACCCGGGAGCAGGCTGACGCAGTGTTTTACAAAAATGCCGAAAAATTTTTTCAAAACCTTTTACAGCCGCAAACGGATATGTTAAAATAGCTTCAAACGGGTCGTTTGAAGCATTGGAAAAAATGTCTGTCGGCGCAAAACGCCTCCTGCCGCGCGGCGGCACCGCCATTTTTTGCGTGGGGAAGGTTTGCGCATATGGTAAAATAAAATGATCAATGGCCGGTTTGGCCAATGGTATGAATCAATGAAAAATATGTATCAAATAAAGGGGTTTGAAATGATGCTGTATACGAGCACAAGGGATAAAAACGTGCATGTTTCCTCCGCCCAGGCAATTGCGCAGGGAATTTCTGCCGAAGGGGGCCTGTTTGTTCCGGAGGAGATTCCAAAGCTTTCGATGGAGCAGATTGCCGCGCTTGCGGAGCTTGACTATATCGAGCGGGCAAAGGCAATTTTATCCCTCTACTTAACGGATTTTACGTCGGAAGAGCTGGATAGATGCGTCCGCGGCGCCTATGCGCCGGGAAAATTCAGCTCTCCCAAGGTGGCGCCGCTTGCCCACCTGACGGAAGATATCCACGTGCTGGAACTCTGGCGGGGGCCGACCTGTGCGTTTAAGGATATGGCGCTTCAGCTTCTGCCGCATCTGCTCACCGTCGCCGCTTCCAAAACGGCGGAGGGGAAAACCATCGTGATCCTGGTTGCCACCTCCGGCGATACGGGCAAGGCCGCGTTGGAAGGGTTTAAGGATGTGCCCAACACCAAAATCCTCGTCTTCTACCCGGAAGAGGGCGTAAGCCCCATGCAAAAGCTCCAGATGACAACGCAGGAGGGCGATAACGTCGGCGTTTGCGCAATCCATGGTAACTTTGACGACGCGCAGACCGGCGTGAAGGCGATCTTTACCAATCCGGCCATCGCGGCGCAGCTTGCGGAGAAGAATATGATGTTCTCCTCCGCCAATTCGATCAACTGGGGCCGCCTCGTCCCGCAGATCGTCTACTATATCTCCGCCTATTGCGATCTGCTCAAGGAGGGCTCCATCGAGCTGGGCGATAAAATCAACGTAGTCGTCCCCACGGGCAATTTCGGCAATATCCTCGCCGCCTATTATGCGCGCAGGATGGGGCTGCCGGTTAAAAAGCTGATTTGCGCCTCCAATGCGAATAATGTGCTGACGGATTTCCTCCAGACAGGGAAATACGACCGCAACCGCAGCTTTTACACCACGATGTCGCCTTCGATGGATATCCTCATCTCCAGCAATCTGGAGAGGCTGCTCTTTGACCTGTGCGACCGGGATGATGCGCAGGTGCGCGCGTGGATGGACAGCCTGAAACAGGATGGCTGCTATGATGTGGGCAGGCACATGCTCAATAAGCTCAAAACGCTTTTCGAGGCTGGCTGCTGCAATGACAGCCGCACGAAAATGACCATCCGTGAAACCTATAACAATACCCACTATCTCTGCGATACACATACGGCTGTAGCCGTGGACGTATGTAAGCAATACCTGCTGCGCACAGGGGATAATACACCGGTGCTGATTGCTTCCACAGCGAATCCCTTTAAATTCTCTGCAAGCGTGCTGGCCGCCGTCAAAAATGGGCAGGCGGAAAGCAGCGATGAATTCGGCATGGTGCAGGAGCTTTCCGATCTGACGGGCGAGCAGGTGCCGCCGCAGCTTGCGGGCCTCGCACAGAAAAAACAGCGTTTTAACAAGGTTTGCGAACGGGATGAGATGAAAAACGTGGTTTATGAGATGCTTGGCATCGGGGAATAACGGACGCATGACGGAAAATAAGGCTGCTGCAAAGTTTTTGCAGCAGCCTCGCGCGCTCTTTTTCAGAATTTACTGCATGCCGCCATCCGGTTCGTAGGTTGCGCACTCCGTCTCAGACGAACAGCACGCGTTGCGCGGCCCAACCTGAATCTTGCCGGCCATGCACTTGGTTTTGCCATCGTGATATACGCAGCTCGTCACGCTGCAATCGATATCGCTGATTTCCTTAATGTGTTCCTTGCTCATCGTAACGCCTCCTTTCGCGGCGCTTTTTGCGCCCAGATTTATCATTTGCATCCTTTGGCTTTCTATGCGGAGTAAACCGGCGGGAAAATCATGAATTGCCTCATTGCAGGGCTGAAAGCGAATTGGTATTTTTTGTATAAAAATTTTGTGGATATAAATTGGAATGATTGGAGGGGAATGCAATGTCGCTGTTTGCCATCGCGGATCCGCACCTGTCCTTAGATGCCGATAAATCAATGGAGGTTTTTCGCGGCTGGCAGGATTATGTAGCGCGGTTGGAGTCAAATTGGCGTGCCGTGGTAGGCGAGGAAGATACGGTTGTGATCGCGGGCGATCTTTCGTGGGGGATGTCCCTTCCCGGAGCGCTTCGGGATATGCAGTTTTTGCATTCCCTGCCGGGGAAGAAGCTTTTGCTCAAAGGCAACCACGATTACTGGTGGTCAACGCGCCGCAAAATGGATGCTTTTTTTGAAGAGCATGGGCTGCATTCGCTTCAGATCCTCCATAACGATGCCGCCATGGCGGAGGGGATTGCCGTGTGCGGCACGCGCGGCTGGTTTTTTGATGCGGAGGAGGATGCCGATAAAAAAGTGGTTCTGCGCGAGGCGGGAAGGCTGCGCACCTCCATTCAGGCGGCAAAGGCGCTTGGCGGCGAGCCGGTGGTATTCCTGCACTATCCGCCGGTGACACAATCGGCGCGGTGTGAGGAGATGATGCAGGTGCTGGAGGACGAGGGAATCCGGCGTTGCTATTATGGCCATCTGCATGGCCCGGCTACGCGTGCGGCCGTGACAGGCGAGCGGGAGGGCATTCGGTTTTCGCTGATTTCAGCCGATTATTTGGGCTTTTGCCCGAAGCTTGTGCCAACCGGGCCGGATGTGTAATGAGAAAGCGCGGGCTTTTCATGAAGAATTTGTAAAGAATTTCAGATTTTTAAAAAAAACTGGAAATTGCAGCATGTATCTGCTATAATAGCTTAGTTAAACTGCAACAGATGTACAGGAGGAAAATTAAGATGAGTTTAAAAACAGCGACCAAATTGGAAGAGGCCGGTGTATACGAGCTGGAAGTAACGGTTGACGCCGCAACGTTTGAGGACGCTGTCAACAAAGCGTATCTCAAGCAGAGAAAGAATATCACCGTTCATGGCTTCCGCAAGGGCAAAGCGCCCCGCGCGTTTATCGAGCGCGTTTATGGCCCTGAGGTGTTTTATGAGGATGCGATCGAGGCGGTTTATCCGCAGGCGGTCAAAGAGGCTGTGGAAGAGTTTGGCCTGAAAACGGTTTATGAGCCCTATGACCCCAAAGTGGAGGAGATGGGCAAGGACGGCGCGCTGATTAAGGTAAAGGTTGCCGTGAAGCCCGAAGTGGAGCTGGGCGAATATAAAGGCTTGGAGGCGGAGAAACCGGCCGTCGAGGTGAAAGACGAAGAAGTTGATGAGGAAATCGAAAAGATGCGCGAGCGCAATGCGCGCTACATCAGCGTGGAGGATCGTGCCGCACAGGATGGCGATCTGGCTGTGATCGATTTTGAAGGCTTTGTGGACGGCGTTGCTTTTGAGGGCGGCAAGGGCGAAAATTACGATCTGACGCTCGGTTCCCACCAGTTTATTCCCGGCTTTGAGGAGCAGGTGGTAGGCCACAACGCGGGCGAGGAGTTCGACATCAACGTCACCTTCCCGGAGGAATATGCCGAAGAGCTCAAGGGCAAGGACGCCACCTTCAAAATTAAGCTTCATGAGATCAAGCAGAAAGAGCTGCCGGAGCTTGACGATGAGTTTGTCAAGGACGTCAGTGAGTTCGACACGCTCGATGAGCTGAAGGCAGATACCAAAAAGAAGATGCTCGATCACAAGCAGGAGCATGCGGATGAAGATTTTGAGCATGCGATCCTCGATCAGCTTCCCGCGCTGGTAACGGCGGAGATTCCGCAGCTGATGTTTGACCGCGCGGCGCAGGAGGAGTTTGATGAATTCAATTATCGCTTGCAGTCGCAGGGCATTGATTTCGATACCTACCTCAACTACACGGGCATGGAGCGCGACGCGATGATGGCCATGTACCGTGAGCAGGCGGAGACAAATGTAAAAACCCGCCTCGCGTTGGAAAAGATCGTGGAGCTTGAGCAGATTGTGCCGGCCGAGGATGCGGTCGAGGCGGAATATGCAAAGCTTGCTGAGAATTATAAGATGGATGTTGAGAAGATCAAGGGCGTGATCCCCGCCGCCGATATCACGGCGAACCTTGCCATGCGCAAGGCAATTGACCTACTCAAGGAGCATTCCGTCGTCAAGAAAAAGAAGGCGACCCGCAAGAAGAAAGCCGCTGCGGAGGAGAAACCCGCTGAGGAGCCGAAAGCGGAATAATTTTTACCCGGCGTTTAAAGGGCGCGCCGCCTGTGCAATACTAAAGGCATATGTGCGGCGCGCCCATTCGAAAAAGCAATTGCGAGCCATTCGATGTGGCCCGCATTTTGCGCATTTTCCGGCTCAAAGCGTGCTGTTCCAGCGCGTGTGCGTTTTGAAAACACAGGCGTCAGTGGAGCGGGGAAAAACCTTCTGCACTGATGCAATCCATGACACAATCAAAGGGGGATCTTTCCTATGAGCTTAGTACCAATGGTAGTCGAGCAGACCAGCAGGGGAGAAAGGCAGTTCGATATTTTCTCCCGCCTGCTCAACGATCGCATTATTGTGCTCTGCGATGAGGTCAATCAAACGACCGCGAGCCTGGTGGTAGCGCAGATGCTGTTTTTGGAAGGGCAGGATGCGGAAAAGGATATCAGCTTTTATATCAACAGCCCGGGCGGCTCTGTAACAGACGGCCTTGCAATCTACGATACCATGCAGTATATCAAATGCGATGTTTCCACCATCTGCATGGGCATGGCGGCGAGCATGGGCGCATTCCTGCTTGCAGCCGGTGCGAAGGGCAAACGCCTCGCGCTGCCCAACAGCGAAGTGATGATCCATCAGCCCTCCGGCGGCATGCAGGGGCAGGCGACGGATATGGAGATCACAACCCGCCATATTATCAAGACCAAGGAACGCCTCAATAAAATCCTGGCCGCCAATACAGGCAAGCCCTATGACGTGATCTGCCAGGATACGGAGCGCGATAACTTTATGAGCGCGCAGGAAGCGCTCGAATACGGCCTGGTTGACCGTATCATTGAGCACAGGTAATGGCTTTTACCGGGGAGGTATTGCACGAATGCCAAGAGATGATGACAACAATCAGAAGGGCGTACGCTGCTCCTTCTGCAATAAAACGCAGGATCAGGTGGATACGCTGGTCGCAGGGCCGGGCGTTTTCATCTGCAACGAGTGTGTGGAGCTTTGCCGGGAGGTTATTGAGGATGAGGACCGCCCGCACCGCCACGGTGGGAGAGACGATGCGAATTTCACGCTTCCCACGCCGGAGGAGCTGAAAGATCAGCTCGACGAATATGTGATCGGGCAGGAGCAGGCAAAGATCGCGCTGAGCGTTGCAGTTTATAACCACTATAAACGCATCTATTTCGGCAAGGGCACGGATGTGGAAATCCAGAAGAGCAATGTTTTGCTCCTGGGCCCCACCGGCGTTGGCAAAACAATGCTTGCGCAGACGCTGGCCCGGATTCTCAACGTGCCGTTTGCCATTGCGGATGCGACAACGCTCACAGAGGCGGGCTATGTCGGCGAGGATGTGGAAAATATCCTCCTGCGGCTGATTCAGGCGGCGGATTACGATATTGAACGTGCGGAGCACGGCATTATCTATGTGGATGAGATCGACAAGATTTCCCGCAAAAGCGAAAACACCTCCATTACGCGCGACGTCAGCGGGGAAGGCGTGCAGCAGGCGCTGCTGAAAATCCTGGAGGGCACGGTTTCCAACGTTCCGCCGCAGGGCGGGCGCAAGCATCCGCAGCAGGAGTTTATCCAGATCGACACCTCGAATATCCTCTTCATCTGCGGTGGCGCCTTCGATGGAATTGCGAAAATTGTTGAAAACCGGATGGGGAATTCCTCCCTCGGCTTTGAGGCGGCGATTCGCAGCAAGAAGGATGTGGAGCTCTCCACGATCATGGAGAAGGTCATCCATCAGGATTTGGTCAAATTCGGCCTGATTCCGGAGTTGGTTGGCCGTATGCCGGTGATCACGGCGTTGCACGCATTGGATCGAGAGGCGCTGGTGCGCATTCTCACGGAGCCGAAGAATGCGGTGATTAAGCAGTATAAAAAGCTGTTTGAGATGGATCATGTGGAGCTCGATTTCGATCAAGACGCGCTGGATGCGATTGCAGACCAGACGCTGGAAAAGGAGACGGGGGCCCGCGGCCTGCGCTCCATCATGGAGAAGCTGCTTACGCCGATCATGTATACGATCCCTTCGGACTATACGATTGAGCGCGTGCAGATTACGGCGGCCTACGTTAAGGATAACCAGCCGCCTCTGATCGAAAAGAACCCCAACCGCAAGCCTGTGCGGCTCAAGGCCGCCACTGTGGTGGAAAAGCCGAGGCCGCGTTCTTCTGCGGTTTAACCGCTTTGCAAATACGGGTTGCTGCATGGCACAAAGCATTTTGCAGCAACCCTCAGGGGGAATAAATTTAATATTTTCCCGTTGCAAGGGAAAATAAGGCTTGACGGAAGCCACGGATTGTGATAAAATAACTCCCGTCGCTTGAAGGCTCTATCTGCTTTCTATCGTTACTATGCGGGCGTAGTTCAGTGCCAGAACGCCGGCCTTCCCGGCCGGAGAGGTGGGTTCAATTCCTGCCACCCGCTCCAGTTTTTTTCCGAATCCCGGCGCACGCGGGAAGGCTTTTGTGCGGGTGTAGTTCAATGGCAGAATCCCAGCCTTCCAAGCTGGTTGTGTGGGTTCGATTCCCATCACCCGCTCCAGTTTTCTCCTTCTTTATGCGCTTGTAGCTCAGGTGGATAGAGCAACTGCCTTCTAAGCAGTGGGCCAGGGGTTCGAGTCCCTTCAAGCGCGCCAATATGGTGGGTATAGCTCAGCTGGTTAGAGTGCCAGGTTGTGGCCCTGGAGGTCGTCGGTTCGAACCCGATTACCCACCCCATTTGATTATTCCATACGCAAGGCGAAAGCTTTGCGTATTTTGGTATCAGTGTAAAATAGAATATTGGGGTGTAGCCAAGGGGTAAGGCAACGGACTTTGACTCCGTCATTCGCTGGTTCGAATCCAGCCATCCCAGCCAAACCCGCGGTGAGCAATACGCTTACCGCGGGTTTTCTTTTTTTCAATATACAAAAGCCGGTGTTTTTAGCATGGCTTAAAACATCGGCTCATAGCTTGTTATGTGGATAGAGAGGCTCTTATTCTTTAGAGGGATGGTGGGCAGAAGTGGCTCTCCATATCAGCCATAGATTTCGTCACCTGAACGGTGCCATGTGGGTGATGTGGCGGCGCATATATCGAGTAAATTTTGAGCGGACAGTTTCCGATATTAACGACGTTGTGCCATGTTCCAGCAGGAACAAAAATTGCGTATCCGGCGCAGACTGGCCGTTGATAATTGAGCCGGTTTTCAGCCGGTCCCATCATAACCATGCCGTAGCCGCTTTCAATCCTCAAGAACTGATCGGTATCCGGATGTATTTCCAGACCAATTTCCCCATTAATCGGTATACACATTAAAGTAAGCTGTAAAGACTGGCCTGTCCACAATGCGGAACGGTAATATGTGTTTTGCCGGGTAGCCTGGTCTATATTCGTCACAAATGGTTCCGGACCATAATCGTCCATCGGGATCAGACAACGATTGTTGTTTCGATTCAAAGTACTCTCTCCTTTCTATATTCATACTATGGGAAACGTCCATTTTCTGTGCAGCCAAAGAGAAGAGATATCTGCAAAAATTCGCTATGAACGATCTGATAAGCGTATCCATCGATGTTTTTTAGATCAACAAAATAAATGCCCATATTTCCCAACTCATATTTTCTATTCAAATATCATATCGGACAATGTATTGAGTTTCCTATAAAATTATGGTAAAATACAACCTGCATTTATCTAAAAAGTGTGCAAGATATCGAAATCTGGATATGGAAACGGCTGATACCCACTTCCCAGATGGCTACTTGAGCCCCAATGTAAAGGATAAACACGGCAATCAGTATGCAAATGTCATCTCTTATTCAACCGCAGAAACGGTTAAGTTTGTTCGCTGGATTCAGCAGCAGGATTTTTACCCCAATACGACGATTGTATTGACAGGCGACCATTGGAGCATGGATCAAAAGTTTTTTGAAACAGTTGATCCAACATATCGCCGTGCGATCTTTAACCTGATCCTGAATGCGCCGGTAAAAGCGGAAAAGGCATATGGGCGTGAATTTGCACCGTTTGATTTTTATCCGACGATTCTGGCGAGCCTGGGCGTTCAGATTGAAGGCGACCGGCTGGGGCTCGGTACAAACCTCTTCTCCGGCGCGCCGACTTTAATCGAGCGGGATGGTTTGGATCAGGTCAATCAGGAGCTAAACGAGCGCAGCAATTTTTATAATGATGAGTTCATTTCCGAGCGAAAAAACAGCGCGTTTGAAAACACGAAGGTTTCCTATCGATAAGCCGATTTGAAATCATTTACGGCGGAGCATTTTGCTCCGCCGTTTTTTGCCTGTGCCAGTGGATAAAATTTGCGCAAAGGCGTACAGATATGCTATACTAAATCATAGCATTTCGGGAGTGTACTGCCTGTTTGGCGGCATCAAGAGGAAAGCAGTTGGAGAGAAATGGCCATAGGCATTTCCAGTGGCGCGATACCCGCAGGAGAACTTCCCTTGGTCGAGAAAGGGGCGGCTGCCAGTATGGAAATTCAAAACGAGCATTTTCCTGGGAAAGAGGCGGTGCAAAACCTCCTTGCCTTTTTAAAATGGTCGGCCCTCGCGCTGTTTGCTGGGATCGTCATCGGTTTAATTGGCACTGCCTTTCACATTGCCTTGAGTGGTGCGCTGCAATTGCGGCAGGCGCATCCGTGGCTTGTATGGCTCTTTCCGGTGGGCGGCATATTCATTACAGCGCTATATAAATGGGGCGGAATCAATAACGATCGCGGCACGAATTTCGTGTTAATTGCGGTGCGCACGAATGAAAAGCTTTCGTTCAAAACAGCTCCGCTGATTTTTGCAACTACGTTTTTAACGCATCTCTTTGGCGGCTCGGCTGGAAGGGAAGGGGCGGCGTTGCAGCTCGGCGGCAGCCTGGCTGCAAAGTTTGGAAGGATTTTG
>OHPQ01000341.1_pt1 | contig 27287 bp, 30 predicted proteins | sample 1577821 | NCBI WGS metagenome assembly OHPQ01 (sample SAMEA3879509, study PRJEB24766) | human gut metagenome | biome: human-associated habitat; feature: feces | place: USA | collected 1985/1987 | reverse complement strand
TGTGCTATGGAATCTGGCGCTTGATGAGCAAAACGGCCCTGTGCTGCCAACATCGGAGAAAAGCACCTGCCGCGGCGTAGTGACCGTCAACCAGCAAACGGGGGAGGTCACCTACAACCTCGATTACTACGCGCTCGGCCATTTCAGCAAATTTATCCGGCCCGGCGCCGTCCGCCTGATGAGCGATTCCAAGATCGAAGGGATGGATAACGTCGTCTTCCGCAATCCGGACGGCACGGTTGCCATGGTGCTCATCAACAAAAACAACACCGCGAAAACCGTTTGCATCGCCTATGGCGAAGCGACGTTTTCCGCCTCCGTGCCCGCGCAGGCGACCATAACCTTCTGCTGGCAGGGATAACCCGAATTTCTTTTTCAGCTCCAAAAATCGTTTGCCATGTGGGAAAGGATGCGGCGCGCGCCGTCTCCTCTCCCTTAACATCGAGCAGGTTTGCGCCCCAAAAAGGGCGTAACGCATAGAAAGGACATGGATCATACAATGAACGAAATGGAAATCAAGGATCAAATCTGCGACGTCTGCCACAAGATGTGGCAGCTCGGCTGGTGGCCGCCAACGACGGCAACGTCTCCGTCAAGCTCGAGGACGGCACCTATTTCGCCACGCCCACCGGCATCAGCAAAAGCTTCATCACGCCGGAGAAGATCGTGCGCATCAACGACAAGGGCGAGGTGCTCGAGGGGCTCGATGGCTACCGCCCCTCCTCTGAAATCAAGATGCACCTGCGCTGCTATCAGGAGCGCGCGGATGTAGGCGCTGTGGTGCACGCCCACCCGCCCACGGCCACCGGCTTTGCCGTGGCCCACCTCGATATGGACCGCTACAACATGATTGAAACCGTGCTGACCCTCGGTAGCGTTCCCGTTACGCCCTACGGCACGCCCTCCACTTATGAAGTGCCGGAGGCGATCGCCCCCTATTTGCAGGAGCACGACGCGCTGCTGTTGATGAACCATGGTGCGCTCACCGTAGGCTGCGACCTCATCACCGCCTACTACCGCATGGAAACGCTCGAACTCAACGCAAAAATCAGCTTGGTCGCACATCTGCTCGGCGGCGAGCGGGAAATTTCCCATGAGAATATCGATCGTCTCTGCTCCATGCGCGAAGGCTACGGCATTACAGGCAAGCACCCGGGCTTTAAACATTATCGTGAAGAGAAGTAACGTGAAAGTTCCTTTCACGCTATTAGATGTCCAGATGGATTTCTCTCATTTGACGATTCCATAAGGAGGCATTTTTATGCTCAAGGGCATTCCCAGCATTCTCTCTCCGGAGCTGTTAAAAATTATGATGGAAATGGGCCACGGCGATGAAATCGTCATCGGCGACAGCAATTTCCCTGCCGCGAGCAACGCGCAACGCCTCGTCCGCTGTGATGGGCACGCGGTGCCCGAGCTGCTCGACGCTATGCTCCAGCTCATGCCGCTGGATACCTATGTTGACGCACCTGTCGCGCTCATGGCAACCACGCAGGGCGATCCCCGCCCGGTCATTTGGGATGAATACCGGGAGATTGTTATGAAACATCAAAAAAATGTAAAACCCGAACTTGTCGAGCGCTTCGCCTTCTATGAGCGGGCCAAACAGGCCTACGCAATCATCGCCACCGGCGAAACGGCCCTGTATGCCAATATCATCCTCAAAAAAGGCGTTGTAACCGAATGACAGGAGGAGTTTACGTTGCATTATCCGCATCCCTCACGCGCTCTAGCCTTTGACTTCGGCGCTTCGAGCGGGCGCGCCATTTTAGGCACGTTCGACGGGGAAAAAATTCGCATGGAAGAGGTGCACCGGTTCTCAAACGACCCGGTGGCCATCCGCGGCACCCTCTATTGGGATGTGCTGCGCCAATTTTATGAAATCAAACAGGGTCTCCTGAAGGCAAAACAACACGGCGGCTTCAACACGGTGGCAATCGATACCTGGGGCGTGGATTTCGGCCTGCTCGACGAAGGCGGTTATCTGCTGGACAATCCCGTGCACTATCGCGACCAGCGCACAAAAGGGCTGGTGGAGGAGAGCTTTCAGAGCATCCCACAGGAGGAGTTCTATCGCTTAACCGGCATCCAGTTTATGGAACTCAACACCGTTTTTCAGCTCATGGCGTTGAAGCGGCAGCGCCCCGCACTGCTCGAACGGGCGAAAACGCTGCTGTTCATGCCGGATCTGTTCAATTACCTGCTCACAGGCGAAAAGAAAACGGAGTTCACCATCGCCTCCACCTCCCAGCTCATGGACGCTCAAACGGGCGGCTGGTCGGAAGAGGTGCTTCGCCGTCTCGGCCTTCCAGGCGGAATTCTGACCCCGATCACCCTGCCCGGCGAAACCGTCGGCCCGCTGGATCCATCGATCTGTGCGGAGCTGGGGCTGCCCCCTGCGCAGGTGGTCACGGTCGCTTCGCACGATACGCAGAGCGCCGTTGCTGCCGTTCCCACACAGGAGAAGGATTTCCTCTTCATCAGCTGCGGCACATGGTCGCTGTTTGGCACAGAGCTGGAGGCTCCGCTCATCAATGAAGCCTCCGCCGCTATGAACATCACCAATGAGCGCGGCGTGGAAGGCACAACAACATTTTTGAAAAACATCATCGGCCTGTGGCTCATTCAGGAAAGCCGCCGCCAATGGCAGCGGGAAGGGCAGGATTATAGCTATGCGCAACTTGAAAAGCTGGCGCTTGCGGCAAATCCTTTCCAGTGCTTCATTGACCCGGACGCGCCGGAATTCGTCCCGCAGGGCAACCTTCCGCGCCGCGTGCGGGAATTCTGCGAAAAGACAGGGCAGTATATCCCGCAGACCGTCGGCGAAATCATGCGCTGCATCTATGAGAGCCTTGCGCTCAAATACCGGCTCGCCTTCAAAGAAATCCGCAGCTGCACACAAAGGGACTACCAGGAAATCCATGTGGTCGGCGGCGGTACGAAGGACCGGCTCCTCTGCCAGATGACGGCCGATGCCTGCGGCGTGCCGGTGCTTGCAGGGCCGGTCGAGGCAACGGTGCTGGGTAATCTTGCGGTTCAGCTCATCGCCTGCGGGGCAATCGAAAACGTCCGGCAGGCACGGAAAATCATCGCGCAGAGTGAAGCAGTCACCCCCTACTCACCGAAGGATACCCAAAGCTGGGACGCAGCTTGCGATCAATTTCAACACTATATTGTCACCTGAAAGGAAGATGCTGAATATGGCAAAGCCAAAAATTGGAATCCGCCCAATCATCGACGGCCGCTGGGGCGGCGTGCGCGAGAGCCTGGAGGAAAAGACCATGGCGATGGCGCAGGCTTCCAAACAGCTGATTGAGGAAAACGTCTTCTATACTGACGGCACGCCCATGGAATGCGTCGTCTCCCCCTGCACGATCGGCGGCGGTGCGGAGGCGGCAAAGTGCGCCGACTACTTCGCTACGCAGAATGTATGCGCCACGCTCTCTGTGACGCCCTGCTGGTGCTACGGCAGCGAAACGATGGATCTCGACCCGCTGACCGTCAAGGCCGTCTGGGGTTTTAACGGCACGGAGCGCCCGGGCGCCGTGTATCTCGCGGCGGCCATGGCAGCCCATGCGCAGCGCGGCCTGCCCGCCTTCTCCATCTATGGCCACGATGTGCAGGATGCGGATGACAATACCATCCCCGCTGACGTTGCGGAAAAAATCCTGCGCTTCGCCCGCTGTGCGGCGGCGGTCGGTCAGATGCGAAATAAGGCGTATGTCGGTATCGGCGCGGTCGCCATGGGCATCGCAGGCTCCAACTGCGACGCGCAGTTTTTGCAGGAATATCTTGGCATCCGCGCAGAGTGGGTCGATATGTCCGAGGTTCTACGCCGTTACGAGCTCGGTATCTATGATCAGGAAGAGTTTGAAAAAGCATATGCCTGGACGCGCGCGCACTGCAAAGAAGGCTTTGATAAAAATGCCAACCCGCACGACCGTGCGCGCAAGGAATACGAGTGGGATTTCGTCGTGAAGATGACGCTTATCTGCCGCGATATCCTGCTCGGCAATGAGAAATTAAACGGCATCGGCCGCCACGAAGAGGCCCTCGGGCGCAACGCAATCCTCGGCGGCTTCCAGGGCCAGCGCATGTGGACGGACTTCATGCCCAACGGCGATTTCACTGAGGCGATCCTCAATTCAAGCTTTGACTGGAACGGCAAGAAGGAGCCAATTACCTTTGCGACCGAAAACGACGGCTTAAATGGCCTTGCCATGCTCTTTGGGAAGCTCCTCACAGGCACGGCGAGCGTCTTTGCGGACGTACGCACCTATTGGAGCCCGGAGGCGGTCAAACGCGTTACCGGCAAAACGCCAGAGGGGCCTGCAGCGGGCGGCTTTATCCATCTGATCAACTCCGGCGCGGCTGCGCTCGATGCGACCGGATTATGCAAAGATGAGACGGGCAGGAACCTCATCAAAAAGTGGTGGGACGTTACGGACGAGGATATCGAGGCCATGACCACGGCCACCGACTGGTGCCCGGCTGATCTCGGTTATTTCCGAGGCGGCGGATTTTCCTCCCACTTCAAAACACAGGCCGAAATGCCTGTGACGATGATCCGCGTCAACCTCATCAAAGGCGTCGGCCCGGTCCTTCAGCTCGCGGAGGGCTACACGGTCACGCTGCCGGATGAAATCCACAGCGTTCTCGACCAGCGCACCGACCCAACTTGGCCGACGACCTGGTTCGTTCCCCGCCTGACCGGCAAGGGTGCGTTTCAGGATGTTTACTCTGTGATGGCAAACTGGGGGGCAAACCACGGCTCCCTGACCTACGGGCACATCGGCAAGGATTTGATTACGCTTGCCAGCATGCTGCGCATCCCGGTGGCGCTGCACAATGTATCCGATGACGACCTCTACCGCCCACACGCTTGGGGTGCCTTCGGCACAAAGGACCTCGAGAGCGCGGATTACAGAGCATGCGCTGCCTACGGCCCGCTCTACCGGTAAAAATCGAAGCTATAGCAATCTGAAAAGGGCTGCCAAGTGGTGAATTCCGTTTGGCAGCTCTTGTTTTGTCTAACTCTTTTGCAAAGCATACTTGACAAATGATGCAAAGCACGCTATACTAAATTTGCAAAGTGAGCTTTACACATATGTAAGAAAGGTGGTGCGGCATGGAAAATCATATCGCCGCATTCCGCAAGCAGCGCCGGCTTTCCCAGGAGGAGTTGGCGCAGGCGGTCGGTGTATCGCGGCAGACGATCACCTCCCTGGAGGTGGGCAAATACACTGCTTCTTTGCCGCTGGCGTTTAAGCTGGCGCGCTATTTTGGATGCGCGATTGAAGAACTGTTTCTGTTTGAGGAGGAATAACCGTTGAATGAGCCGAACAAATTCAGCAAATACAAAAAAACAATGATCCGCAGGGGGATCCTTGTCTGGATTCCTACCTTGCTGTCCGCTGCGAGCTTTCTGCTGTTCCGCTTCCAGTGGAGTCCGTTGGCACAAAGCAATCTGACCGATTTCATGCGGGGGTTTCAGGATGGCATGGTGCTAGCCCTGCTGGTGTGCAGCCTGCTGGCGCTGATCTCCACGATCCTCACCTGCCGCAATCCGGAGAAGCTCCAAAAGGCCTATGTGGAAGAAACGGATGAGCGCACACAGCTTATCAGCCGAAAGGCGTTTTCCGCAGTTGGTTGGGCGCTGTTTTTCGTGCTACCCCCCGCTGTTGTGACGGCAAGTTTTTTGAGCCCTGCGGTTTTTTTAACGCTGTTGGCTGTAATGCTCTTTTTTGTTGCCGTCCTTATGATTGCTTTTATCTATTATAAACGCAAGCTTTAATCCAGGTTTTAACAGAAACGCTTGACGGCTGCTGACAAAACCCGTATACTGAATCCGTTGAATGAATCTTCTGTTAAAAAACAGGGTAGGGGCGGCATACCGCCCGGTGAAAGGAGTGGTTTCATGCGGCTGACAGCCGAAAACATCACCAAGAGCTTCGGTGCAAAGCAGGTGCTCAAGGGCATTGATCTAAGCGTGGAGAGCGGGCGCGCGCTCGGCCTGCTCGGGCGAAACGGAGCGGGCAAAACAACTATGATCCGAATCGTCATGCAAGTTTTTCAGGCGGATAGCGGGCGTGTGCTAATTGATGGGAAACCGATGGACGTAAACCGGGTTCGGATCGGCTACCTGCCGGAGGAGCGCGGGTTGTATCCCAAAAAGCTCATCATGGAGCAGCTGCTTTATTTTGCGGCCTTGCAGGGCGTTCCGGCCAGACAGGCCAAAAAGGATGCGCTGCGTCTGCTTGACCGCCTCGGCATGGGCGAATATGCCAACAAGCGGCTTGATACGCTCTCTAAAGGCAACCAACAAAAAATTCAGCTTGTGGCAACGCTCATCTGTGATCCGCAGATCGTGATCCTCGACGAGCCGTTTTCTGGCCTCGACCCTGTGAACGCGATGCTGCTGGAGGATCTGGTGAAGGAGTGCATCCAACAGGGGAAGATCGTGTTTTTCTCCAGCCATCAGATGAACTATGTGGAGGAATTCTGTAACGAAATTGCAATCCTCAATCAGGGTAAAATCGTGCTTTCCGGCAATATCCGGGACATCAAGCGCGGCTATGAACGAAACCGCCTGCTTGTTTCCACCCGCCAAACGGAAGCGATCCGGCAATGGGCGGCCTCGCTGCCCACAGAATTGATAAAACAAGTGGATGATAAAGACGGCGACCTGCTGATTACCCTCGCCGCCGTCGATCAAAAGGACGCCTTTTTGACCGCGCTGACCGGCCAAGGTTTTGATCTCGATGGATTCCAGGTTTATGAGCCTTCGCTCAACGATATCTTTGTCAGCTATACGGAGGGAGCGGTATGAAGCAGTTTTTTACAGTATTCCGGTTTGAATTCAAAAACTATGCCAAAAACAAGGTTTTTATCGCCATTACGCTCCTTGCGATCCTCTTGCTCGGCGGCGTGCTCTTTTTCCCGCGCGTGAAGGAGGCGTTCAGCTCCGGTACACAGACGGAGGAGCCCGGCCAGGAGCGGGAAATCGTAGCGTTGGCGGACTCATCCGGCGCCAACGCGCAGGAAAGCCTCGCCTTTTTCTCCGCGGCCCTGCCGCAATATGAGTGGACGCTGGCCGATGCGGATACCGACGCACTCAAGGCAAAGGTGGAGGATGGTTCGTACCGCTTCGCCCTGCTTTTGCAGGCTCCCCTGAAATATCAATATATCGTGGGCAACATCAGCATGACGGATACGGTTTCCTACACGCTCGATGAGCTTGTCGTCACCAAATATCGGGCGGATACGATGCAGACGCTCGGCCTGAGCGCCGAACAGTCGCAGCAGCTTCTCTCCGCTCAGGCGCAGGGCGAAACGATCACCACCGGCAAGGATCAGATGAAGAGCTATTTTTACACCTTTATCCTGATGTTTGCCTTGTATATGACAATTTTGATGTACGGCCAGTTTGTCGCACAGAGCGTTGTCACGGAAAAAAGCTCCAAGGCCATGGAGCTGCTGATTACCTCTGCGAAACCCAGCAGCCTGATGTTTGGCAAGGTGGTCGGCACAGGGCTCGCGGGGCTTGTGCAGCTCGTGCTGATCATAGGCTCGGCATTTGTGTTCTTCAATTTGAATAAAAGCTATTGGGACAGCGGCTCTGTCATCACCTCCCTGTTCGACATGCCGTTGGAGCTGGTGCTCTATACGATCCTGTTCTTCGTCACCGGTTATTTCCTCTATGCGTTCCTCTTCGGCGCGCTCGCCTCTCTTGCCAGCCGCATGGAGGATACCAACACGCTCGTCATGCCGGTTGTGATGCTCTTTGTCGCCTCCTTTATGGCAACGATCTTCTCCATGGTCGGCGGCAAGGTGGATAGCGTGTTGATGAAGGTGCTCTCCTTCGTGCCCTTCACCTCACCTATGGCGATGTTCGCCCGGATTGCGATGAGCGAGGTGCCCCCCATCCAGATTCTTCTTTCGATTATAATTCTCTTTGCTTCCATCATCGGCATCGGTTTCCTCGCGGCAGGCATTTACCGCGTGGGCGTGCTGATGTATGGCAAGCCGCCGAAATTCAAGGAGCTCGTGCGTATCCTGCGCGGCGCGAAAGCCTAACGTGATTTCGCGCCATATTACAAGATCCAGCCTTCCGCCTGTGCAGAAGGCTGGATCTTATTTCATTTCAGAGGCAGCTATGCCCTTTTTCAGCGTCACCGACACAATCTCCGGAAAATTATGCAGCCTCAGGGGGAACAGGCTGTTGCCCAAGCCGCGGCTGACGATCATCGTCGTCGCCTCCATGGTATACAGCCCTGCCGTATACTTCGGGAAAACGCCCTGCCCCGGCGCATACAGCCCGCCGATGCCGGGCAGGCGGAATTGGCCGCCGTGCGCATGCCCGCAAAACACCAAATCCACGCCCGCCTGCGCGTATGTAGCGATGCGCTCCGGGTGGTGCGCGAGCAGGATCGTGAAGCCCTCCTGCCCCTCCAGCAGCCTGCCAAGCGCCGGGAGCAAAGCCTCCTGCCCATCCCTCCGGCTTTCCGCCGGTTGGCACGTTTCGTCGGATACGCCCGCCAAGGTAATGGATTCATTGCCCCGCGTGAGCGTTTCACAGCGGTCATCTAAAACGGTGAGAAATCGCTTGACTTCCTCCGCTTTGCCAGACCAATTCTCATGGTTGCCCGTCACAAAATAAACCGGGGCGATCTGAACAACGCCCCGGATGAACGCGGCGGCGGCCCGGCCGCCCTTGCGCCGCCGGTCGATCAAATCCCCTGTCATCACAATACAATCCGGTTTTACCGCCCGCAGTGCGGAGAGCAACCGCTCCTGGTCGGGGCCAAACTGCTTATCGTGCAAATCCGCCACCTGCGCGATGCAAAAGCCGTCAAAAGCCGCCGGCAGCTTATCATCCTGATAAAAGAGCTGCGTCGTCCCCAAATCATTATTCTCCAAATACCATACGGCTCCCGCGGCGGCTGTGAGAGCCCCCGCCGCAAGGCAGGCGAACGCTTTCTTTTTCCCCGTCATATGGTTCCCTCCTATGCTTTTTGATAGAGCACGCTCCCATCCTTGATGGTGGCAAGCACCTCGATCTTCCCAATCTCATTCGCCGGAACCTTGAGCGGATTCGCGCTCAAAAGGGCTAGATCCGCCCGTTTTCCCACCTGAATGGAGCCCTTTTCCCGCTCCTCAAAATATTGATAGGCAGCGTTCACCGTCACGCCACGCAGCGCTTCCAGCGGAGAAATACACTCCTCCCGACCGAGCACGGCCCCGGATTCCGTCGATCGGGTAACGGCGCATTGCACAGTGCGCAGCATATCCGGCGGTAAAACCGGCGTATCCTGATGAAACGTATAGGGAAGATCCAGCCCCAGCGCGGTGCGCGCCGGGCTGATGGAATAGGCGCGCCGGCCGAGCTGCTTACGGTGCACATCCCCCCAGTAATAGGTGTGCGCAATAAAAAAGGAGGGGATCATATGCAGCTTTTTCATCCGCTCCAGCTGATCCCGGCGCACCGTTTGCGCATGGATCATCACAGGGCGCAGGTTGGCCGCCTCTGGGTGGGAGGCAAGCGCCCGCTCATAACAGGCGATCAACTGCTCTGCTGCCGCATCGCCGTTGCAATGGGCGAGAAGCTGCACGCCATCCCGCAGAGCGGTTTCGATGAACTGCATCACCTGTGCGTTGGAATAGACCGGATAGCCCCGGTAGCCATCCGGCGCATCTTCATAAGGCTCGCTCATCCAGGCCGTGCGCCCCTGCGGCGAACCATCCAGAATAATTTTATAGCCGCCCAGCCGGAAGTGATCCCGGTAGCCTTCGCAATATTCCGGGTGCTCCCGCAGAAGGGAAGGGCACTGTTTGAGATCCGCAAAGCCCACCACATCCACATGCAGCGGCGTATCTCGCAGCAGGGAAAAGCCCTGCGCCTGTAAAAGGCCGTCCTGCACGGTCGTCACGCCATATTTCAGATATTCGCGCTCCGCCTGTAACAATAAATCTTTCTGCTCCTCAAGCCTAGGCGCTGGGACAAGCGAAGCCAAGGCCATGAACGCCTTTTCCTCCAAATAACCGCTCGGCTCGCGCGAGCCCTCAACGCGGCCGATATGCCCGCCCTCCGGATCCGGCGTGTCGGCACGAATCCCGGCCTTTTCCAATGCGCGCTGATTCACCGCGCCCATATGGCCTGATTTATGGGTAATCATCACTGGGATCTCCGCGCTCACGGTGTTGAGCAGCGATTTATCCGGGTGCTGATGCTCCGCGAGCCGGTTGTGATCGTAGCCGAACCCGATGAGCCATGCGCCTTGGGGGAGTTTCCTCCGGCTCATAAAGTCCAACAGAATTTCCTTCACCTGCGCAAAGCTTTCGGCCTGCGATAAATCCGCCAGCGCCAGCGTGCTGGCATAGGAGGTGATATGGCTGTGCGGGTCGAGGAAGGCGGGCATCAACGTCCGCCCCTTTAAATCGAATGGTTCGATCCCGGGGCCGAAGGCCGCCTCAAGCTGCTGCTTGGGGCCGATGGCGCGAATACGCCCGCCCTCCACCAAAATGGCTGGCACGTAAAGCTGCGGCTCCATGGTTAAAATATCGCCATTATAATATAAAACGCCCGGCATTCCACCGTCTCCTTTGCAAAAAGAGTTCCTTATGCTGATAGTATGGCCATAAAACCCATTGCATTACAACGTTTTTTCACCAGCGTGCTTTACATAGATCAAATGCGGCATCGCCTTGCCACGGTAGCGCTTGACCAGCTCGCCCTCCACCCGCATGCCCAGCCGCTCCGCCACGCGGCGGGATGGCATGTTTTCCGGCCGGATCTCCGCGATCACCTCGGAGGCATTCCTCTTTTGGAAGGCTTCCAGCAGCGCCCGCGCGCCCTCTGTGGCATAGCCCATGCCCCAGCAATCCCGCCGAAGCAGATAGCCAAGGCCCAGCCGCCGCTCGCCCGCAACCTCCTCCATCAAGAGGCCGAGCATACCGGCTACCCTGCCCGTCTCCGGCTCTTGGGCCGCCCAATAGCCGCACCCATCCGTTTGATAGCGCACCCGGTTCGTTTCGATCCAATCCCGGATCTCCGCATCCGTAAACGCATGCTCCCAGGCATACATCACCAACGGATCTTGCAGAATCGGGCGCAGCGCGCCCACATCCTCTTTCTCCAATTCCCGCAGCGTGAGGCGGCGGGTTTGCAGGATCAGCTTCATATTTCTTCCTCCTCCGCAGCGTGGCTGACGCCCGGCTCCTCCTCAAAAAGCTGCGCGAGCATGCGTGCCGGATTTTCCAGAAAGCGGCGGGTCAGCAGGTAGTGCTCCGTTTGTTCATACGGCGTTTTTTTCATTCCATCCGGCGTTAACACATAGATTTCCGCCCCCGGATAGGCCATCAGGATAGGCGAATGCGTGGCAATGATAAACTGGGAACGCTGCCCCACCAGCTCATGCATCCGTGCGAGCAGCGTCATCTGACGGGCGGGGGAAAGCGCGGCTTCCGGCTCATCGAGGAGATACAGCCCCTCTCCGCCAAAGCGGTTGAGCAGAAGCGAGAGAAAGCTCTCCCCATGCGATTGACGGTGCAGGGATACGCCGCCGTAGCTGTCGATTAAACGGCTTGGCCGGAAGGTTGGAATCTGATCCAGCCGGTCGATCTCCGTCGCTACATTATAAAAGCTCTCCGCACGCAGGAAAAAGCCGTCGCGCGGCCTGCGCCCCTTGGCAACCGACAGGGCATGATACAGCGGGGAATGCGTTTCATTGGTTGCAAAATGAAAATTTTTTGTTCCCCCCTCCGCGTTAAAGCCGCAGTGCACGGCAAGCGCTTCCAGAAGCGTGGATTTCCCCGTTCCATTCTCCCCACAAAAGAAGGTGACGGGGCTGTGCAGCGTAATCTCCTTTAAATGGCGCACCACGGGCAGCGCCCACACATAGCTTTTCTCCGCTTCGCAATCCTCTTTGAGCAGAATCCGTTTCAAATAAAGCTCATTCATCCCGGCTATCCTCCGAGCGGGCGGCGTTGCCGTTTGCTTGTTTCTTCCGCCTGCCCGCGAGGCGCTCGCAGTAAGGCGGGCTGCCCTTTTCAAGATGATGGGCACGGCAGGCTTCGCAATCCCCGAAGCGCGCGCATTTTTTCCGCTTGCACGGGCAAGCAGGTTCCTTCTCCTTCCAATCAGTCGTTTTCATGATTTGCCTCTGTTTCCGCTGTTTTGGGAGCCGTCATACGCGCGTGCTCCGCACTCAGTTCTGCAAACAGCCGCTCAAACGCCCAGCCACGGTTGGTCGGCGTAACCACCGCCTTAATCGCCTCCCGGCCCACGCCCGCGTCACGCAGGGCGCGCAAAACCGATTGCTGCTTTTGGGCGGCTACACCGCTGAACAGAATCACCTGCCCCGGGTAAGGCGTTTCTTTTCCCGTAACATACGGCTCCCCGGCCAAAAAGGAGGCTACCGTTTGCCCCAGCGCCGCCTCGGGAAGGCTGCAGGCCTCAATATGATATTGCGCAAGGGTTTCGCGCAGCGCCGTTTCCGCCTGCTGTGCCTGCTCAAAATGATAGAGCAGTGCTACCTCCGGCTGCGATGGGATCACACGCGCTTTCATCATCCGCTCCTCCTTGATATCGAAAAATTGATAAGGTATTTTGCCCTCAATCGGCTGCACAAACCGGCATATGGTCTATCCGCTGATCCGAAAGGGATTTATATTCATTCTATCATCCTTTCCCCTTTGCGTAAAGGCAGGGAAGCTTATGGATTTGCTTGATTATGCTCCTGAATCGCACCCAAATGAAGGAAAAAATCCCGCCCAGCATAAAAGCCGGACGGGATTCTATTTACGTAGTATCACTGCATGCAAAACCGGCGGCTATGCCTGCGGCTGCTCCGGCGCGTTCCCCTGTGCCAAGCGCGCATTATAAACTGTGGCAAGCTGGTTCTGGTTATCAATTAGGTAATGCATTGCAATCAGGGGGCCAATACCGCACAGCAAGGAGCCGATCAGCATCCACAGCAGTATTGTTGTACCGCCATGCTGGAGGGAAAGGCCGTATTTCGGCGCAGCCTGCTGTAGACGGTCGCCCATTTTGAAATACCAATACAAGCCATAAATACCGCACGTAATCATGCTTAGAAGCAGCACGGCGATATAATTCGGGCTATCTTTGCCCACTCCCTTACACAGCGTATTGTTATCCTTCGTCCAACCGTACAGGAAAACAATGTCGTAAATGCCCAACGTGATAATTCCCAAGAGGATAAATTTGAGCAGGCTTCTTTGTTTTATCATGTCCGCAACCCCTTTACAAAAGAAATAATTTTATAGAAAACGGAACTTGAAAAATCCGTCTCCAACACAGCCGCATGGGAAATAAACATTCGATAACAATATACGGCCACCAACGCAACCATAAACGCCGCTAAAAGGATTGTTTCCGCCTTCCTGCTCAATGAAAAAGGCAGCAACTCCCGAAAGATAAAGTAAAGAAGCCCTGGAATCAGCACAAAAACCAATGGATGATATGCTGCCGCCGCCAAAAAATCCAGCCGCAGCAACGCAACACAAGCACGCGTCATACCACACCCCGGACAGGAAACGCCCCAAAAACGTCGAATCGGGCAACCGCCCATCAGCGTCACTACCACAATAGAAATTGTAATCAACAACAGCCTAAACGCCGTTTTTTTCCATCTTTCGCATAACTGCAACTGAGCATCCTGTTTCGGCATATTGACTCCTAGTAAGGTAAGCCTATCTTTTAATTTGTTTAAACTATCTATTTTCATCATAGCAGAAATCATGTAACCTGTCAAGAATGATTGAAAATCTAGTTTCCAAATCGAATCAGGGCGCAGGGATTGCATCTGAAACGGGTCTTATATTATAATAGGTTAAGTATCCGTGTGCAAATACACAGCCTTACCCTGCGCATGGCTCACAGGGCATTTGACTAGCAGTTGAAAAGGAGCAATGATTTTGTCGTTTTTACAGGATGCAGTTGCATTTACAAACCACTACCTTTGGGACTATCTGCTTTTATTTTTGTTATGCGGAACCGGCGTTTATTTCACCTTCCGGCTGAAGTTTATCCAAGTTCGCCGGTTCGGCGAGAGCTTCCGCCGCACCTTTGGCGGAATCCGCCTGCGCGGCGCCAAAGCGGATGGCGGCGGGATGAGCTCTTTCCAATCCCTCGCCACGGCGGTGGCCGCCCAGGTTGGCACGGGCAACCTTGCAGGCGCTGCCACAGCGCTGATTGGCGGCGGTCCGGGGGCCATCTTTTGGATGTGGCTGAGCGCCTTCTTCGGCATGGCGACCATTTTCGCGGAGGCAACGCTCGCGCAAAAATTCAAGACAACCCGCGATGGGGAGGTCACCGGCGGGCCGGCGTACTATATCCGCGCGGCGTTCAAAGGCCGGTTTGGCAAAATCTTGGCCGGTATTTTTTCGGTGCTAGTGATCTGCGCGCTCGGCTTTATGGGCAATATGGTGCAATCCAATTCCATCGGCGCGGCGTTTCGCAACGCCTTTGGCATTCCCCCTCTCGTGATTGGCGTGCTCGTTGCCGCGGCGGCTGGGTTTGTCTTTCTCGGCGGCGTGCAGCGCATCGCCAGTGTGACGGAAAAAATTGTGCCTATTATGGCGCTGTTCTACATTGTAGGCGCTCTTATCATCGTTGCCGTCAATTTTCGCCGGATTCCCGACGCTTTTGCCCAAATTTTCATCGGCGCTTTTTCCCCGCAGGCGCTCGCCGGCGGTGCAATGGGCATCACTGTGCAAAAGGCGATCCGCTTCGGCGTGGCGCGCGGCCTTTTCTCCAACGAGGCGGGCATGGGCTCCACCCCGCACGCCCACGCGGTAGCAAAGGTCAAAAACCCCTGCGATCAGGGCATCGTTGCCATGATGGGCGTTTTTATTGATACGTTTATCATCCTGACCCTAACCGCCCTCGTTGTGTTGGTGACCGGCGTGCTACCGCGCGGCTATGCGGGAGAGCTACAGGGCGTCGACCTGACCCAGGCAGGATTTGAAACTGTATTTGGCCGCGGCGGCACGGTATTCATCGCGGTTTGCATGCTGTTCTTCGCGTTTTCCACAATTATCGGCTGGTATTTTTTTGGGGAGGTCAATATTCGCTCCCTGTTCGGGAAAAAAGGCGTGAAGGTTTACGCGCTGCTCGTATGTATCTTCGTCGCCGTCGGCTCCACGCTGAAGGTGGATCTCGTCTGGAGCCTTTCCGATACGTTTAATGGCCTGATGGTGATTCCAAACCTGATCTCCCTGCTCTCCCTGAGCGGCGCTGTTTCGCGCTTATACCGGGCCTGGGGGAAGCCAAAACAAATTCAGGAGGCCTCCTGAGATGGCAGTTGTCACGCACACGCTCGCTCCGGTTTACGATCAGGGCTCCCGCGTTTTAATCCTCGGCACAATGCCCTCACCCAAATCCAGGGAATACGGCTTCTACTATTCTCATCCGCAAAACCGTTTCTGGCGCGTTTTATCGGCCCTCTTTCAGGAACCCCTGCCGCAAAACAACGCGGAAAAGGAAGCGCTCGTGCGCTCGCATCATATTGCGCTTTGGGATGTGCTCGCCTCCTGCGAGATACAAGGCGCTAACGACGCAAGCATCCGCCGCCCTGTTGCGAACGACCTGCGGCCAGTGCTGGAGGCGGCGCCGATCAGGGCAATCTTTACCACTGGCCAAAAAGCAACGCTCCTCTACCACAGGCTTTGTTTAAACCAGACGGGTAGGGAAAGCATCTATCTCCCCTCCCCCAGCGCGGCAAACTGCCGCAACTGCTCGCTGGACGATTTGATTCAGGCGTATGCAATCCTGTTGGAATATACAAACGATGATGTCGATTCGTCAGAATTCTAGATTTTTAAAATCATTATTTAGAATTATAAAATTGTACACATCATAGAATATAGGAGAATTCCATTGGATTTTGCCGATTTTTCAAAAATCACCGCACCATTGCTCACCTGGTACCATCAAAATGCACGCCGGCTTCCTTGGCGCGACGAGCCCACGCCCTACCGCGTGTGGATTTCCGAAATCATGCTGCAGCAAACCCGCGTGGAGGCGGTCAAGCCCTATTTCGAGCGATTCGTACAGACGCTGCCAGATGTGTGCGCGCTTGCGCAGGCGGAGGAGGGCACCTACCTCAAGCTGTGGGAGGGGCTCGGTTACTACAGCCGTGTGCGCAACCTGCATAAAGCCGCCTGCCTTGTGATGGAGCGCTATGGCGGCAATTTGCCCGCCGATTATGGCGAGCTGCTCTCCCTGCCGGGCATCGGCCCATACACCGCTGGCGCCGTCGCCTCCATTGCGTATGGCATCCCCGTTCCGGCAGTGGATGGGAACGTTCTGCGCGTTGTCACCCGCCTAACGGCCGATCCATCCAATGTCAGCGATCCAAAAACCAAAAAGCGGATCGAAGCGCTCATCCAATCGATCCTGCCGCGGGAGGTTCCCGGCGCGTTCAACCAGGCAATGATGGAACTCGGCGCCACGATCTGCCTGCCCAATGGCGCGCCGCAATGCGGGGCCTGCCCACTGCGGGCGTTGTGCAGGGCTTGTGCGCAGGGGAACCCCTGTGATTTCCCCGTGAAAGCGCCAAAAAAGGCGCGCCGAATCGAACAGCGCGCGGTTTTTCTCTTTCTATGCGATCGAAAGCTTGCCCTGCACCGTAGGCCAAATAGCGGCCTTTTGGGGGGGTTGTGGGAGCTTCCCAATGAATGCGGCGTTTTTTCTCCACAGGATGTTCAAAAAAGTGCCAGTCAGTGGGGGTTAAACGCTTTGCGGATAGAAAAGTGCGGCCAGGCCAAGCACATCTTCACGCATATCGAATGGCATATGACTGCTTACCGCATCCGCGTGGAGGAAGCGTCGGAAGCCAAAGGCCTCGTATGGGTCACGCAGGAGGAGCTCAGCCGCCAGTTTACCCTCCCCTCCGCGTTCCGTCTTATTTGCAAGGGGCTGCTGCAAAGCATTTTGCAGCAGCCCCTTCAAAAATTTAATTTTGCCTCTTAGCGAGTGTGCCTCGCTGCCACGCCCCCCTTTCTCCGGTTTTCTGCGCCAACCCCTTCGAAAAGCGTAGAAATAAAAAAAATACTGTACAAAAGGCAATTCTTTGTATTATACTATATCATGGTTAAGATTCGGTTAAAAAATAATTATAGTTTCCTGCAGAGCACCCCTCCTGAAAGCTTCAAGCGGACGCACCCGTCCGCCTGTTTCCATATAAAAATAATTCTTTTGTATTGAAAAAGCAAAAAGGAGCACCCATATGACAATTGACCTGTCTACCTTTTTGAGCCAACTCGTCTCTAACCCAGCGCTGCTTATCACCTTTGTCTTGACCCTGGGCGTCATCCTCGTAAACGGCTGGACGGATGCGCCCAACGCAATCGCCACCTGCGTATCCACCCGGGCCATCAAGCCGAGGTCAGCAATCCTGATGGCCGCTGTTTGCAATTTCCTCGGCGTGCTTGTCATGACGAAGATCAACGCCACCGTTGCGCAAACCATCTCCAATATGGTCGATTTCGGCGGCGATGCGCATGAAGCGCTCATTGCGCTGTGCGCCGCTCTTTTTGCCATTGTGATCTGGGCCACGGCTGCGTGGGTGTTCGGCATTCCCACCAGCGAAAGCCACGCGCTCATTGCGGGCGTATCCGGCGCGGCGATCGCCATGCAGGGCGGCCTCAAGGGGATCAACGGAGGCGAATGGATCAAAGTCATTTATGGCCTCATCCTCTCCACTGTGCTCGGTTTTATCGCCGGATTTGTGATTGTGCGAATTTTAGAATCCACCTGTAAAAACATGGACCGCCGCAAAACCAACCGTTTCTTCAAAAAAGCGCAGGTCGCGGGAGGCGCGGCCATGGCCTTTATGCACGGCGCGCAGGACGGCCAGAAATTCATGGGCATCTGTATGCTCGGCATCGCCCTGGCACAAGGGCAGGGGCAGGCGGAAAATTTCGTCATCCCCATGTGGCTGATGGTGGTCTGCTCCCTTGTTATGGCCTTTGGCACTTCAATCGGCGGCTACCGGATCATCAAGGCAGTCGGCATGGATATGGTGAAGCTGGAATCCTACCAGGGCTTTTCCGCGGATCTTGCCGGCGCTCTTTGTCTGCTGCTCTCTTCTCTGACCGGAATTCCCGTCAGCACAACGCACACAAAAACAACCGCCATCATGGGTGTCGGCGCATCCAAGCGCCTTTCCTCCGTCAATTGGGGCGTCGTCAAGGAGATGGTGCTCGCATGGGTGCTGACTTTCCCGGGCTGCGGTTTCATCGGCTATTTGATGGCAAAGCTGTTTATGATGATTTTTTAAAAACGTATGGAATATAGATAATAGAAAGGATTTAACCGGTTATGGCCAAAAAAAGAGATTATAATTATTTTGACGCATTTGTCCGTATGTCCGATTATGCCTGTCAAGGGGCTGAGATGCTCCATGAGGCTCTGCGCACCTTCGATCCTTATACCCTGCCAAAAAAGCTCGATGAAATCCACAAGATCGAGCATGAGGCTGATATCTGCAAGCATGAGATGATGAATAAGCTGACGGTAGAATTCATCGCCCCCATTGAGCGGGAAGATATCATCGATTTGGCACAGGAAATCGACGACGTAACAGACGCTGTGGAAGATGTTTTGATCCGCATATATATGTATAACATCAAATCTATCCGCGCGGAGGCGCTGGAATTCACACAGGTGATCGTCAACTGCTGCAAAACGCTGAAGGCCGCATTGCAGGAGCTGCACAATTTCAAAAAATCCGATACGATCCATAGCAAGATTATCGAGGTAAACCACGCGGAAGAGGTGGGCGACAAGCTGTATCTGGATGCGGTACACAGCCTCTACCTGGAGGAAAAGGATCCGATTCTCGTCATGGCCTGGACAGAAACGCTCGACCGGCTCGAAAAATGCTGCGACAACTGCGAAGACGTCGCCAACGTGATTGAAAGCGTCATCATGAAAAACACCTGATCTCGCCCAAAGAAAGGACTCCTTTCCAATGAAAACAGAGCGTGAAAAAATGCTCGCCGGTGAGCTTTATAACGCCGGGGATGCGAAGCTTTGCGCCGCAAGAGCCCGCGCGCGCCAGCTCTGCCGCGCCTTCAACGCAACGCCGGAGGAGGAGGGAGAAACACGCGATGCGCTTCTCCGGGAGCTGCTGGGCTCCGCCGGGCAGGATATCTATATGGAATCCGATTTCAAATGCGACTACGGCTGCAATATCCATGTAGGCGACAATTTCTATGCCAACTTTGACGTTGTCATCCTCGACTGCTGCGAGGTGCGGATTGGGAGGAACTGCATGCTCGCCCCACGTGTATGCATCTACACGGCCACCCATCCGCTTGACCCCTATGAGCGCAATGAAATCGGCCTGGAATATGGGAAGCCCGTCACCATTGGCGATAATGTTTGGATCGGCGGCAGCGCGGTCATCAATCCCGGCGTGACCATTGGGGATAACGCCGTAATCGCCTCCGGCTCTGTCGTGACAAAATCCGTGCCCGCCAATACGGTTGTGGGCGGGAATCCGGCTCGTGTTCTGCGTGTGCTGGAGCAAAAAATTTAAGGTTGTAAAAAGGCGCTGTTTGTGCAACAAGGGAGGTTCCCCTTTGGGCTTCAAATAGCGTCCTTTCTTTTATTTGAGACATTAGATGAGGGGAGTCGAGGGCAATGATTCAGTTTCGTGAAGCCGTGCAGGCGGATTTGAAAGGCCTGCTTGCGCTCTATACCCAGCTCAACGATAACACCATGCCGGAGATCGACGGGCGGGTAACCGGCACATGGGAACGCATGCTCCGGCAGGAGCAGCTCCATACGCTCGTCGCAGAGGAGGACGGCGTACTCCTCTCCACTGTGACACTCATCATCACAGAGAGCCTTACGCACGGGCAGCGCCCCTTTGCGCTTGTGGAATATGTGGTAACAGACCAAAATCACCGCGGCCAGGGCCTGGCATTTTCCCTGCTGGCGTTCGCCAAGCAGATTGCCCGGGAAGCAGGGTGCTATAAGATCATGCTTGTCACCGGCCACAGCGAGCCCGGCGTACATCGCCTCTATCAGAAGGCGGGCTACCGTTCCGAGGGAAAAACGGCGTATTCCCAATATCTTGAGTGATGAAATGAGGGTGGAGGGAATTTATCATGAAAAGAAAGTCAAAAATCATCCTGGCCATTGTTTTAACATCCGTAATCCTCCTATCGTCTGTTGGACTCCTTATTTTTCATCTCCTGACCAATCCAAAGGTGGAGGCAAAGCCCACGCTCAGCAGCAGCCAATCCGCCGCGATCAGCACAGAAGAACTGCCCTTTTATATCGCACACCGCGGTTTTTCCTCTGTGGCGCCTGAAAATTCGGTTCCTGCCCTCACAGCGGCGGGCGAAGCCGGTTTTTGGGGAGCGGAATTTGATATTCAGCGCACGAAGGATGGCGTATGGGTGCTCTCACATGATACGAATATCAAGCGCATGACCGATGGCTACGGCAACATCCACAATATGACCTATGAGAAGCTGCAATCCTATTCCTACGATAACGGCGCAAAGATCGGCAACTACCCTGGATTAAAGCTCGCCACGTTTTCCCAGGCGCTCGATGAATGCGCCAAATATCAGATGACCCCCTGTGTAGAGATCAAAAAAGAAAACGGCATGGAGGGCATCGAAGATGTGGTGGCAACCCTTCGCGAAAAAGGGCTCGCGGAGAAATGTGTTCTCCTCTCCTTCCGCTATGAACAGCTTGAGAAAGTGCATGCACTCGCGCCGGAAATTCATCTGTGGTATCTTTCCGAAAAGATCACAGATGAGGCGCTGGAGCAGTGCAAGGCAATCGGGGCGGGGCTGGATTTTAAGCTCAACCATAGGTACAACACTGACGAGCGGCTGAAGGCGCTTCAGGAGAGCGGCGTTGAGGCGGGCGCATGGACAATTAATACCATAGAAGCGCATGACCGTGTTTATAGCGCCGGCATCCGCTATATTACCACCGATACGATTGCCCCCGCCTGATAAAACTGTGTGGACTATGTTACTACACTATATACTGTGTTCGCCCCTATGGAACGTGGATTACATACGCTAAAATTGATTTCGTATGCCTGATTGGGGTCGATGGCGCATCTTACAAAAAAATGGTATACTAAAGGGGCGGGAAATCCGCTCCTTTTGACTTCATTCGGACAGGGAGGCAAACACATTGCAGGCTTTCGGCATTCGCGAGGGCGAATTGAAGCCCTTGAAAAACAATAGCTGGGATCAAGAGACGCCCGGTCTCCTTCTCATCTGCAATAATATGGAGCTTCTTCAGCTACAGGGCAGCTTCGGCTTTGACGACGGGACGGTCGAGGAGTGTATGACAATTGACGACTATGCCCGCTTTGAGAGCTTTGAAACCTACGATTTTATTACGGTCAACTACTTCTTCTATGAAGGCGAAAAGCTAATCTTTGAAGAAATCGATCTCTATATCGGCGCGGATTATCTGGTGCTGATCCTCAACAATGAACAACTGCGCTCCGAGCTGCTCGCACGGCTACAAAAAAGGACGCAGGGCCCGCGCAGAGCTACGCACAATTATCTCTATTATCTTGTTTTCGATTTTATCTTGGATCAAATGTTTCAAACGCTGGAAAATCTCGAGGATCAGCTGGAAGATCTCGAAATGGATATCCTCGTCTATGCGGCGAAAGAAAAGTTTAATCGGATCATTGAGTTAAAAGCGCAGGTCAATCTCCTGAAAAAATATGTTCGGCCTCTGATTTATCTGGGCGACGCCTTTCATATGAACGAAAATAAATTCATCCGCCGTGAAAATGAAAAATATTTTTCTGGCATTGGCACCCGCTTCAAAAAGCTTTATGATTTTGTTGCGAGCCTTGGCGAACTGGTATCCCAAATTCAAAATTCCTATGACAGCGCCGTTTCCATGCGGGAGAGTGAAACAAGCGAAAGGCTGACCCTGCTCGCCGGGATGGTCGCGCCGCTGACCGTGATCACCGGCATCTATGGCATGAACTTCGCCTTCATGCCGGAGCTGCATTGGAAATGGTCTTATCCAGTTGTGCTGGCTGCGATGGTGGTGATCGAAATTATTTTTTATATCCGGCTGCGTAAAAGGAAAGGCAGATCATAATCAGGTTGCAGGATTGACGCAGGGTGCGCTGAAAAAATTTCAGCGCACCCTGCGTTTAGCATATAGCACATCTTTTGCACATTTATCAGTTCACCAATCGATCACCGAAACAACGCCTGTAGAACTAATTGCTCTGCAACAATCCACATAAACCTCAATAAAAGCGTATCCTCCGCGCATTGCAATCGAACGAGCCTTTTCAAGCTCTCCCGGCAGTGTTTGACCACTTTTATAATGTTCAATAATCTCCCCTGCCATGTCAAGCGTGTGTACCTCATAGGGCTTACCTAAATAGCATATAGAAACAAAACCAAGAAGGACGCCGCTGATTTCTATCTCTGGAAACTCGCCACGGATCGCATCAATAATCTCAATAACCCTGTTTTGGTTGTGGGTATGGCCGCCTACATCAAGTGTTTGTAGAGCATCCATATATTGTTTTGACCGAGGCTTGCGCAAAAGCCTATCTAATTTTATCTTATCCATTTGTCGAGTCTGCTGTTCTCGATTCTGCTGATACACGGCACTCATTATATTGCTTGATTGACTCTGTGCTTGAGGCTGCTTTAACATTGGTTTCGGCATTTTTATATTCTCCTAAAGTTATTATCCAATTGTTACTATTAAATCTATTCCATTACAAATTGGGCCCCGCCGACCGCTGATCTGAATGATAAAATCGTGTGAAAGCTCCAAACATCTTCCATATCTGCGTAGCATCCCATCACACTAACACTTTACGTGTCCTAGGGCTAGTTTTCTTTTGAGAGAGCTCTTCTCCCCCAATAGGCTTTCCAGAAGCAGGAACTGCACGCTCTTTTCCCCAATCACGAATTGCTTCAATTTTTTCAGGGCTTGTTTGCGAAAGAGGAACCACATTATTAAATGCCGTAATCATATTCTCTTCATTAACTTCAAAATTATTATTTGCTATTGAACGATATGCTAAATCTCTAATCGTTGATTCAAGGTCGGCGCCTGTGAAACCATCTGTTAGTTGCACAATCTTATCTGCAAAGGGACCAGTAAAGTTAATTTTTAAATACTTCTGCATATATAGTGAAAGGATATCTCTTCGTTCATCTGCCGTAGGCAAATCGACAAAGAATAACTCATCAAAACGGCCTCTACGCAAAAGTTCAGACGGCAACATAGCCACATCATTTGCTGTGGCTACCACAAAAACTTGTTTTTTACACTCTTGAAGCCAAAACAAAAATTGCCCAACCATCCGAGTAGAAACGCCGCCATCGTTTGAGCCTCCTGCACCTGATAATCCTTTCTCAATCTCGTCAATCCACAGAATACAGGGAGATACGTTTTCTGCTGTGGTTAATGCATCCTTAAGTTGTTGCTCAGACTGGCCAACATAACTGCCTTGAACTGTCGCAAAGTCTAAACGATATAGCGGTAGTTTCCAATTAACAGATATAGACTTTGCAGATAGCGATTTGCCACATCCCGGAACACCTACCAATAAAATACCTCTTGGTGGCTGTAAGCCTTTTGCACGTAATTCATCTCTTTTTTCAGGTGTCAGCAGCTCTTTTTTTTCATCCAACCATTTTCTTAGCCCCGTTAATCCACCAACATCCTTGACACTTTCATCAACATCGATTTTTTCCAGCCCAGATATATCAGAAAACAGCCTGTCTTTCGCATAGCGTATTTCATCCATATCAGATTTTTTGATACTCTTGTTTGCTATCAAAGCGGCAATTACATTTTCGGCTTCAATACGAGTAACGCCGGCCAAAGTTGAGGCTGCCTCCCTAATATCCGTATTGTCCCACTCAATAGGGATCTCGGTACGGTAATCATCTATGTATTCTTTAATAATAGCATACATTTCGTCTTCATTAGGAAGATCAATTTTGATAACCATACCTAATCTTTGCAACTGATTCCATATTGCATGATTGGTGAGGACAATGACAACTCCACCAGATTCATTGGCCAAAGTGACTAAGTCAAGAATTTGTTTGGAATCACTATTATCACCACTCAGATCAGGCACCTCGGTCAATATAAGCGTCATATACTGCTTTCGCTTCATTTGTTCGCTCATAAAATCGATCGCACCATATACCGATTTATCGTCATTGATAACCTTTTCGGTCGTTAAATCGTAAAGCCCCTTCGATAGCGTATGCACATAAAAAGGTAATGCGAGTTCCTCAGCGATCTCTTTTAGAATATCCAAGGTTCTTGCTCTTTCAATTGTGTTTACAGCTATGAAGGGAATACGAGCGATAGAGTATCTTTTTAAAAGTTCCTTACTCTTTGCCACATCACTCATAATATTAAGCGTTCCTTTCAAAATGCATTTACTTTATTATTTCTTACTATACTGGCAAGCTTTCCGCTTCTATCCTTTTGGGCTGACTCCTCAAGGGAACGCTGCATACAATCCGCTTGATCAAGCACTAATTGATAATAGTGCCGACGCTCTTTCTCTGGAATAGCAGAGATATCCATCACTTTTGATAAAAAACACATTTCCTTGCGAAGGGCAAGGAGAGCCTGTACAATGGCTCTCTCCTGCCCATACGCACGATCCATTTCTTTTTGGAATTTGTCGGAAGCACAATTCATTCGATTATTCACTACATCTATGAGCTTTTTTGCAAAACGCTCAGCTACACCGGATTGCCATTCAATTGTCCCCTGCTGCATTGCTACTAATACGGACGCATCATTCGTTTTAGCTTTTAACATGTCGAATAGAACAACCCACTCTGCGTATGTATGTGGAGGGGTAATCGCCATAGCTATCATTACATTAATGCCTCCTAACCAGTACCTGAGGCGGCTCAATGCTCCATTCGGGTAGCCCCTGAGCGAACACCGTGCTTGGTTCTACATATTTCACAGCTTTTGTTCCGATGGGGGACTCCTTTGCAGGCTCGAAGGATAGGGTATTTTCCGTATAATCTTGAGGAGCAGCTAATTCTACACCACAAGAAGCGCAGAACTTGCTATCTGCCTTGTTGTTTGTTCCACATTTAGGGCACGGCATCGCCTCGCCAGTGGCAATTGCATTGATAAAATTTGCTTTGCTTTTTGCATCCATCTTCTTTTTCTCCTTTTATTTAGAAACATGAATTCTGCGGTTTGTGTCAGACAGTTTTCTTACATACTGTTCAGGGCTAATTTGTTCAAAAAAATCGATAACCTTTTGGCTTTCTCCATCTTTTACAGTAAATTCAGCTCTAAAATCAACGACCTCTGCCAATGTGGCTCTGATAATCTGAGTGCCGTTGGTCCGTTTTTGTTCAAATTGATTTTCAATATTTTGACGAGATGATTTAATCTTTTTTTTCTTCGAAAAATGATTGATAATCATGCCAATACCGGCGATAATAGCGATAATACCGAGAAACGGATTTCCTACAAAAAGCATAATCAAACCAATTAAAGCAATCGCGGCTCCTCCATACAGACAGAACTTTCCAAATCCAGACAATACGCATTGGGCAAGGGCGTTTGCCTGCTCCTTATCAACTAATGTATTAAATCGATCAATCAGTTCCGTTTCATTTTGCCCATCCGTGGTCTTGTCATTGAATGTATCGACATTTATTTCGATTTCATTTGGAATTTTCATGCGATTTTGAGCTGTTACGTCATTATAAGCGTTCGTGATCCAATCCTTGGAGAGCGCAATTGCAAATTTTTGAGTGGATGCACTTGCGTGAGAGCTTTCCGGTTTCATCGCTGCATCGGTCAAAAGCTGCGTAAAATCTTTGTGGGTATCAAAAGCAGTCTGTTCTATCACCATATTTTGACGAGCGCGCTGTTCGTCCCCTTCAAAGTCAATAACAAACTGCTCAAATTTTTCTTCCCTGCGAAGGGGGAGTTCTTCGTCATCGAAATCAGTTACAAGGCTATTCAGAATCTCATCAAGATGAACTTTTAAAGAATCAGTAGAAACCTCTTGCTCAAAAATCACTGTAAAATAACTAAGAATTTCTGCGTGAAGCATTGCTCCTTCCATAATATCCTGTAATACGGGCCAAGTTTTACTATATTTATGTAAATATGCATAGTCACTCGCTTCAAGAGGCTTTCTCTTTAAATTAATTGCATCAGACCATTGTTGCGTTTGTTGCTCAACAAAACCGGGCTTGTCTGCAAGATGATCCATCCATTCACTCATCTGCTTAGAAATTACGCCCTCGGAGTCTGCCCCAAGTAGACCGCTCGCAAAAGCATCTAAAATGATGATCGTCTTTCTATCCAGATTTTCCTCATCTTGATTTGCAAGATAACGCTGAGTCCACTTCAGGGAAGCAGATTTGCGATCTGCTCTTCTGCAAATTAAGGCAAAGAAAAGAGATGTCTTTTCGTCATTTCTTTTAATGCCTTCCCTTAATGCTTTCTCTGCAAGCTCGGGCTGATCGTTAATCCACGCGGCTAGAGCAACAAGACAAGGTGCAAGCCAATAGTTTGGAGTCGAGATCATCAATTCTTCTGTTGCATTGCTAATGGTATCTTTTTTCACGAGGCCGAGATCGTCCGCTTGAAGAATGCCTGTAGTTGTTCTGCGAACAATATCATAGTGTCCATACTTTTTTTCCAACTCCTGTCTGATTTGAACTAGTTTCGTGTGTGCTTGTCCCAATCGATTCGCTTTCACCTGAAGCTGGATGAAATCATGGAAATCTTTTGCGAGAGCGCCGATTTCATCGTAAACAATTTTCACATTATCATTTACGGTGTCGACACTTGAATCAATTACCTCCAGATCTCTGTGGATCGAGTTTAGATTTTTCTCAATATAATTGAGATTGGCCGCACTGATCGCATACTGCTCTGCCATAGCTGTTACCTCCATTGTTTGTGAATGTGTTTATAATGCTCAGCGAAACTTGTCTATCGCCGCTCATTCAATCACTTTTTAAGCCGATATATTGCCATACGCCGTTCTCGCTAAAAATCAGTTTACATATCAAGTTTCTTCATCAGCTCATGGTTAAAAAATAAATGACCTCTAAAGTTGTGCCTGATTACTTTTGTCATTTTTGCGATACACGTTTAAATTAGCCCTGTTTTGATGCACGGCCAATAATTTTTGTCAAAAAATAAAATATTCTCTTAGCCATGACTTGGCAAAGTCCTATTTCAAAAATATTTAGCGATATAATTATACATAATA
>OHPQ01000340.1_pt1 | contig 27373 bp, 28 predicted proteins | sample 1577821 | NCBI WGS metagenome assembly OHPQ01 (sample SAMEA3879509, study PRJEB24766) | human gut metagenome | biome: human-associated habitat; feature: feces | place: USA | collected 1985/1987 | reverse complement strand
AGAGGTAGGGAGGGGGGACTCGGAACCCCCCTCCCTGCCTCTGGCCCAGCGGAGCGTCTTTGCACGCTTGCGGCAAGCAGATACCTTTACCCGCAGCGCCGCTGCAAATGCTGCTATTCAGCCGCAAAAAAAAATAACGGAACGTCCGCAGACATTCCGTTACGCTGAAATGTATAATGATTTTTAGTTCTGGTTCGGCTGGGGGCGGAAGGTGATCTCGCCGGTGGTGCTGTCCATGGCGTCCACGATGGCAAGGCTCTCCAGCTGGATGCCCTTGCTGCGGATCAGCTCACCGCCCTGCTGGAAGCCCTTTTCCACGGCGATGCCGATGCCCTCTACGGTGGCACCGGCTTCCTCGGCCAGTTCCAGCAGGCCCATCAAGGCGCAGCCGTTGGCCAGAAAATCGTCGATGATCAGCACATGATCCTCCGGGGTGAGGAACTTTTTGGACACGATGACGTTGTAGATCTTTTTGTGGGTGAAGGACTGGATCTGGGTCTTGTAGTTGTCGTAGTCCAGATTGATGCTCATGGATTTTTTGGCAAACACCACCGGCACGTTCAGCTCGCTGGCCACCACAGCCGCAATGCCGATGCCGCTGGCCTCGATGGTGAGCACTTTGTTGATGGGCTTGCCCGCAAACAGGCGCTTCCACTCCCGCGCCATCTCGCGGAACAGCGGGATGTCCATCTGGTGGTTGATAAAGCTGTCCACCTTGAGCACGTTGCCCTCGCGCACAATGCCGTCCTTGCGGATACGATCTTCCAGCATCTTCATAAAATATATCCTCCAACCCTTGCAGGCGCGTTTTCTGCCTCCGGCTCGCCCGCCGCGAAAAGTGCCCGCCTGTTTTCCATTCCCGGGCGCGCGCCACACGCACCCATGATATAATGTTTCACCTAGTATACCGGAAGCATCCCGCTTTGACAAGGGGTTTTCATGCCAAAATTCGTAAAATTACGACACCAAACCTCTTCGTTTTTTCTAAAAGTATGACCTTGTCCAAAAATACCGAAACTTCGTGAGGTTGTCGGGTCATTTTTGGTTTATCCTCCCTTGTTCTTTCGCGGTTTTTGAGTATACTATTCTTAATAGGAGAAGGGTCATATCCGGGATTTTTGACCGGACGAGGAGGAAAATGGTATGAAAACAGGACTTGTGCTGGAAGGCGGCGCTATGCGCGGAATGTTCACCGCCGGCGTACTGGATGTGCTGATGGAGCATAACATCCAGCTGGACGGTGCCGTTGGTGTGTCGGCGGGGGCAGTGTTCGGCTGCAACTACAAGTCGCACCAAATCGGGCGCACCATCCGCTACAACACAGAATACTGCACCGACAAGCGCTACGCCAGCTTTGGCAACCTGCTGCGCACCGGCAACCTGTACAGCGAGCAGTTCTGCTACCATACCGTGCCGGAAAAGCTGGATCCCTTTGACACCGAGGCTTTCCGGGAGAACCCCATGGACTTTTTTGTGGTGTGCACCGATGTACGCACCGGCGAGCCTATCTACCGCAAGTGCCGCACCGGCGACGCCGAGGATATCCAGTGGATGCAGGCTTCGGCATCCATGCCGCTGGCGGCCAAAATCGTGAAGATCGGCCACTATCAGCTGCTGGACGGCGGTGTTGCGGATTCCATTCCTGTGCGCTTTTTCGAGTCTATCGGCTACAAGCGCAACCTGATCATCCTGACCCAGCCCAAGGGTTTTGTAAAGCAGAAAAACAAGATGCTGCCCCTCATCCGGGCAAGGTATGTGCGCTATCCCGCTTTTGTGGAGGCCGTGGCAGACCGGCACCAGCGCTACAATGAGACGCTGGCCTATATTTCCATGCTGGAGCAGTCCGGCCGGGCCTTCGTCATCCGCCCGCCCATCCCGCTGGAGATTCCCTCCATGGAGCGCGATCCTGCCCAGCTGCGCCGCGTATACGAGACCGGTCGTGCCGTGGCACAGATTCAGATCGACAAGATTGCAGCCTATGTGGAGGAGTGCAAGGCTGCACCGGAAGAATAATACGAAAGGCTGCTGCACAGGTTTGTGCAGTAGCCTTTTTTTGAGCGGAATTTGATTTTAGGCTTCAGAAACGTCTGTGGGCGTCTCTGAAGCCTTTTTTCACGGAGAGATACAAAAAGAGGCCTGCACCTTGTGGTGCAGACCTCTTGATGTTCAAGAAAGAACGGTAAGAGAAGGGGTTAAATTACTTAACCTCAACCTTAGCGCCAGCCTCTTCCAGCTTCTTCTTGATGTCGTCAGCCTCAGCCTGGGAGACCTTCTCCTTGACAGCCTTGGGAGCGCCATCAACGATAGCCTTAGCCTCCTTCAGGCCCAGACCGGTGATCTCCTTAACGACCTTGATGACCTGCATCTTGGTAGCGCCAGCCTCAGCCAGGATGACGTCGAACTCGGTCTTCTCTTCCTCAGCGGCAGCAGCAGCGCCGGCAGCAGCGGGAGCAGCAGCAGCAACAGCAGAAACACCGAACTCCTCGCAGTAGGTGTCGATCAGTTCCTTCAGCTCCAGAACGGTCAGGCCCTTAACGGACTCGATGATGGCAGTAATCTTCTCAGAAGCCATGGTAATAACCCTCCAATATCAATGGTTTTAGTTTGTTTCAGTTTTTTGTTAAGCGGCGGTCACGCGGCCATTAGGCAGCGGGCTCCTCCTGCTTGTCGGCATAAGCCTGCATTGCAACGGCCAGACCAGACAGAGTGCTGGTGAGGGCGCCTGCAAACATGGACAGCATACCTTCGCGGTTGGGCAGCTTTGCGATAGCGTTGGTCTCGGCGGCGTTCATAGCCTTGCCTTCCATGAAGCCAGCCTTCACGACGAACTTCTTGGACTTATCGCCATCCTGATACTTGCACAGGATGCGGGCAGCAGCCATGGGGTCATCCTCGTGAGCAAAAGCAACAGCGGTGTCGCCCTTGAAGTTCTCAGCCAGACCCTCCAGAGCGGTACCCTTAACTGCCAGACGCAGCATGGTGTTCTTCACGACCATGTAATCAACGCCTGCCTCACGCAGCTCCTTACGGAGCTTGGTGTCGTTCTCGACGTTAATGCCGCCGTAAGCGACGACGCAGCCGGAAACCGCACTCTCAAACTTTGCCTTCAGATCAGCGACGTAAGCCTGCTTTTCAGAAAGAATCTTTGCACTGGGCATTCGGTTTCACCTCGTTTCAAAAACTTGTATCGAAAGCCGGAGCAATGAAAAAAGCCTCTCTCCCGCGCACTGCGCCGAGAGAGAGGCATAAAGCAACTTTACGCACGTTTCTCGGCAGGCGGTCAAACTTTACACTGGACTCCAGCGCCTGCTGTCTTAAAAACAGCATGATTATAATACCGCAAACGTGCGGTGTTGTCAAGTACTTTTTTCAATTTCCGACAAAATTTTTCTACCATTCCGCAGAACGGCAGAAAAACATCAGAAATCTAAATTAGACACCGTACTTCAGGGTGTTCAGACGGATGCCAGGGCCCATGGTGGTGGCGATGGTAGCGCTCTTGAAGTAGGTACCCTTTGCTGCAGCGGGCTTTGCCTTGGCAATAGCCTCCATCACAGTGTCCAGGTTGGTGTACAGCTTCTCTGCACCGAAAGAAGCCTTGCCCACGGGCACATGGATGATGTTCTGCTTGTCCAGACGGTACTCGATCTTACCAGCCTTAGCCTCGCTGACAGCCTTGCCCAGATCGGGAGCCACAGTGCCGGCCTTGGGGTTGGGCATCAGGCCACGGGGGCCCAGAACCTTACCCAGACGGCCAACGCGGCCCATCATATCGGGGGTAGTCACGACGACGTCAAAATCCATGAAGCCGCCGGCGATCTTTGCGATCAGCTCGTCATCGCCAACGATATCAGCGCCAGCAGCCTCGGCAGCAGCTGCTGCGGGGCCCTTAGCAATGGCGCAGACGCGGACGGTCTTGCCGGTGCCGTTGGGCAGAACGACAGCGCCGCGGACCTGCTGGTCAGCGTGACGGCCATCAACGCCCAGACGGACGTGCAGCTCGACAGTCTCGTCGAACTTGGCGGAAGCGGTCTTGCAAGCCAGCTCCAGAGCCTCGTTCACATCGTATGCCTTAGTAGAATCGACCAGCTTTGCAGCGTCGACATAGTGCTTGCCATGTTTCATTGTATATCCTCCTGTGTGGTCATGCGGGCAGTGTTATGCCCTCCCACTGTTTATGTCTCAGCCCTCGACGGTGACGCCCATGGAACGGCAGGTGCCGCGAACCATACTGCAGGCAGCTTCCAGAGAAGCAGCGTTCAGGTCGGGCATCTTGGTCTTGGCGATCTCCTCCACCTGAGCGGCGGTCAGAGAAGCAACCTTTTCCTTGTTGGGCTTGCCGGAAGCGGTGTTGATGCCAGCGGCCTTCTTGATCAGAACAGCTGCCGGAGGAGTCTTGGTGATGAAGCTGAAGGAGCGGTCAGCGTACACGGTGATGACGACGGGGATCACATAACCCATCTGGTTCTTGGTACGCTCGTTGAACTCCTTGGTGAACGCCATGATGTTGACGCCCTTCTGACCCAGAGCAGGGCCAACAGGGGGAGCCGGAGTCGCCTTGCCGGCCTCGATCTGCAGCTTAATGTAGCCAGTAACTTTCTGTGCCATAATAAATGCACCTCCAAAAATCTGTGGTGAGTTGCGGCGCAGTGTCTCTGCGCCTCCCACGAGCGCGTGCACGCTGCACACGCTCTATAAGAACCGCACTGCGGTCTTAAAGAACCGCACTGCGGTCTTACCTTGGTAAACGGAACTTGCCGGTTGGTTACGGCAGCTCGACCTGACCGATCTCCACCTCTGCGGGGGTCTCGCGGCCGAACATATTGACCTTGAGCTTCACCTTGAAGTTCTCGGTATCAATGGCCTCCACAAGGCCCATAAAGCCTTCCAGAGGACCGGCGGTGATCTGCACGGTATCGCCGACAGCAAAATCGACGCTGAGCGGTGCAGCCTTCTCCACGCCCATCTTCTCCACTTCCTCAGCGGTCAGCGGAACAGGCTTGGAGGCGGGGCCGACGAAGCCGGTGCAGCCGCGCGTATTGCGCACGACATACCAGGTATCGTCGTTCATCACCATTTTGACCAGAACGTAGCCGGGGAACAGCTTGTGCTCCACCATCTTCTGCTTGCCGTTCTTGTCGATCTCAGGAACCATCTCGACGGGAACCTTGATGTCGCAGATCAGCTCCTGCAGGTGACGGTTCTCCACCATGGTCTGCAGGTCGTTGGCGACCTTGTTCTCGTAACCGGAATAGGTATGCACAACATACCAAAGAGCCTCAGTGGACTCATCTACCAGCTTGGTTGATTCTTCCATTTTGGTTGACCCTCCGTTTCAAGATGATTCTCAGGCGCCGATGATCAGGCCCAGAATACCACCAAAGATGGCATCCAGCAGGATCATCACAACCGCTGCGATCGCGACGGTCACAAGCACGACGACGGTGTTGGTCTTGACGTCCTGCTTGGACGGCCAGACCACCTTCTTCAGCTCGCTCTTGGTATCGCGGAAGAACTTTGCGACCCGTGCGCAGAAGCCCTTGACAGCGGCTTTAGCTTTGGCCACAAAGCCCGGCTTTTTCTCGGTTTTGTCTGCCATTATGCTCCGCCTTTCTTTTACTTGGTTTCGCGATGAACGGTGTGCTTCTTGCAGAAACGGCAGTACTTCTTCATCTCGAGACGATCGGGGTTGTTCTTCTTGTTCTTCGTGGTGTTGTAGTTGCGCTGCTTGCACTCGGTGCAGGCCAGAGTGATTTTAACGGTCATTTGTTGACACCTCCATTATAACGGTTGTTTTGAACCTCCCTCGGGTGCGGGTGGCAGCTGTAAAAACAGGCGCACTTAATAACCCCGCAAAAGAGGTGATATCATTGTACCACGCGTTTTTCAATCCGTCAAGCAGAAAAAAGCGATTTTGAGAAACTTTTTTCGCAGCCACTGCCTTTTTGTCCCAAGGCGGCTTTTTTGCATTCTGCTTGCATCACGGGCGTAGATATTGTATAATGAATCGAAACGGCATTTTACCGGTTTGAAGCCGCCCCTTTACCGGGGCTCTATAAATAGGAGTGAGATATCATGCAGTCTGCAAATAAAATGTGCGTGGCTCTGTTGTTTGGCGGTATGTCCAGCGAACATGAGGTCAGCTGTGTCTCTGTGGGCAACTTTGTCCGCAACATCGACCGCAGCAAATACGAGGTGCTCACCGTGGGCATCACCAAGGAGGGCCGCTGGCTCTATACCGAGGCCACGGCGGAGCAGATGGCCGACGGCAGCTGGGAAGAGCTGCCCGGCAATATGGCCTGCGTGATCAGCCCGGACCGCGCCGACCACGGCATGATCCTGTTTACCCCGGACGGCCGGGTTGAAAAGATGCACCTTGACGTGGTGATCCCGGTGCTCCACGGCCTGTGGGGCGAGGACGGCACCGTGCAGGGCCTGTTGGAGCTGGCAGGCATCGCCTATGTGGGCTGCGGCGTGCTGGCAAGCTCCGTGTGCATGGACAAGGCTGTGGCCAACGCCCTGTTCGAGGCCAACGGTGTGCCCCACACCAAGTGGGTAGCCGCCAACCGCTGGGAGATCGAGAAGGATCTGGAGGGCGTTTGCGCCGGTGTGGAACAAAAGCTGGGCTGGCCGGTGTTCGTCAAGCCCGCCAACGCAGGCTCCAGTGTGGGCATCTCCAAGGTGTCCAGTCAGGAGGAGCTGAAGGCTGCCATCGCCCTTGCACTGGAAAACGACCGCAAGGTGGTATTTGAGGCCTTTGTGGACGGACAGGAGGTGGAGTGCGCCGTCATCGGTTCTGACCCCGCTGTTGCCACCCGTCCCGGTGAGATCCTTGCCGGTGCAGAGTTTTACACCTATGATGATAAGTACAAGAACGGTGTGAGCCAGACCGTCATCCCGGCACATCTGCCGGAGGCCAAGCTGGACGAGGTAAAGACCTACGCCGCCATGGCCTACACCGCACTGAACTGCGAGGGTCTGGCACGGTGCGATTTCTTTGTGGAAAAGAACACCGGCCGGGTGCTCATCAACGAGATCAACACCTTCCCCGGCTTTACCGCCATCAGCATGTACCCCAAGCTCATGGAGCACGAGGGTCTGCCGGTGCCGCAGCTCATCGATCGCCTGATCGCACTGGCGGTGGAAAGGACGGAAAAGCAGCATGGATAATCGCCCCATCGGTGTGTTCGACAGCGGTCTGGGCGGCCTGACCGGTGTGCGGGAGCTGCGCAAGCGCCTGCCCCATGAGGATATCATCTACTTTGGCGATACCGGCCGGGTGCCCTACGGCAGCCGCAGCCCAGAGACCATTCTGCAGTACGCCCGGCAGGACGTGGCCTTTCTGCTTTCCAAAAACGTCAAATGCATCATGGCCGCCTGCGGCACGGTAAGCAGCACCTACCCGGCTGCGGAGGCAGCGCAGCTGCCGGTGCCCTACCTTGGCGTAGTGGATGCCGCCGCCCGGGAAGCAGCCTTTGTCACCCGCAACCGCCGCATCGGCGTCATCGGCACAGCCGCCACCATCCGCTCCCGCAGCTACGAAAAGCTGCTGCGGCAGCTGGTGCCCGGGGTGGAGATCACTGCCCGCCCCTGCCCGCTGTTCGTACCGCTGGTGGAGGCCGGGTATGTGGATCACAGCGAAGCCAGAAAGCAGCAGATCACGAAGCTGGTCATTGCCCAGTACCTGACCGAGGTGCGCGAAGCCGGAGTAGATACCCTGATCTTGGGCTGCACCCACTACCCGCTGCTGAAAAGCATGATCGGGGAGTTTATGGGCCCGGGCGTCACGCTGGTGGACCCCGCCATGACCGCCGCCCATCATCTGGAGCGGATGCTTGCCGAGCGCGGGCTGCGTGCCAGCCATGAAAGCGGGCAGGCGCACTTTTACGTCAGCGATGTGCCGGACAGCTTTGTGCAGACGGCAGACCTGTTTCTGGGCGAGTACAAGGGCGGTCCGGTAGAGCAGATCGCCATTGATAAATATTGATAAGGAAAAACAACGTGAGCAAGCCACTGAAGGAAGACTATATCATCCGCATCAAAAGCCGCATTGAGCAGCGGCTGGACGAACCGGCTGCGGAGGAAGAAAAAGAAGAGTTTGTGGAGCTGATGACCCGGGGCAGCTTTGTGCTGAAGGGCGGCAGCTACTATGTGACCTACCGCGAGACCGAGACCACCGGCTACGAGGGCTGCACTACCACCCTGAAGATCGCCGCAGACGGCAGCCGGGTGGCGATGCTGCGGTTCGGCAAGGGCGGCGGGGCTGGTACTCAGCTGCTGATTGAAAAAGGCCGCCGCAACCTGTGCCACTACGAGACCGGCTTCGGCTCCATGACCTTGGGCGTGACTGCGGACGAGATCGACTGTCAGCTGACCGAAAAGGGCGGCACCGCCCGGTTTGCCTACCTGCTGGATGCCGACAGCGCCGAGCTGGTGAGCCGCAACCGGCTGGAAGTTACCGTGACCCATGTGAATTGATGAAGTTCCCTGAGACTGTGAAAGGAATCCGACCCATGACTGATTTTGAAAAGACCTACCAGAACTACAACCCCCGGCAGGCTGCGCTGGATGAGGCACGCGCTCTGCTGACCGCAGCCGCCAAGGCTGCCATGGCAGACGGCGCCCTGCCCGAGGCAGAACTGCCCGCCTTTATCGTAGAGATCCCCGCCGACGTGAAGAACGGCGATATCGCCTCCAACCTCGCCATGGCCGGTGCACGCACTTGGCGCAAGGCACCCAAGATGATCGCAGACGCCCTGCTGGCACACCTGCCCTCCCTTGAGAACAGCGTGTTCTCCAAGGTGGAGGTTGCCGGTCCCGGCTTCATCAACCTGTTCCTGTCCCAGAGCTTCTGGGCAGGTGTTGTGCTGGGTGCCTGCGCCAACAAGGAGTATGGCCGCACCGACCACGGCAAGGGCGCAAAGTACAACGTGGAGTTCGTTTCTGCCAACCCCACCGGCCCCATGCACATGGGCAACGCCCGCGGCGGCGCACTGGGCGACTGTCTGGCCGCTGTGCTGGACTGGTCCGGCTACGATGTAACCCGCGAGTTCTATATCAACGACGCCGGCAACCAGATCCAGAAGTTCGGCAAAAGTCTGGCGGTGCGCTACCTGCAGCAGTTCTGCGGCGAGGAGGCCTATCCCCTGCCCAAGGAGTGCTATCAGGGCGGCGACATCAAGGTGCTGGCCGGTGAGTTCGCTGAGCTGAACGGCGACAAGTACGTTGCCGCCTGCAAGGGTATGGACGAGGAAGCTCTGTTCGAGAGCGAGGCCTTTGCCGCCCTCAAGGACGCACTGGTGGCCTATGCCCTGCCCAAGAACATTGCTGCCCTGAAGCGCGACCTCGGCAAGTACCGCATCGACTACGACGTCTGGTTCCACGAGAGCACCCTGCACGAGTCCGGCGCAGTGCTGGCTGTGGTGGACAAGCTGCTGGAGCTGGGTGCCTGCTACAAGGCCGAGGACGGTGCCATCATGTACCGCAGCGCCCAGTACGCTGCCAAGTACGGCACCGTGAACAAGAAAAAGACCGAGGACGGCACCGAGGAAGAGGCCAAGGACGAGGTGCTCGTCCGCGCCAACGGCATTCCCACCTACTTTGCCGCCGATATCGCCTACCACTACAACAAGCTGGCTACCCGCGGCTTTGCCAAGGCCATCGACGTGTGGGGCGCAGACCACCACGGCCATGTGGCCCGCATGAAGGGCGCCATGGATGCCATCGGCCTGAATGGCGAGGATCTGGACGTTGTGCTGATGCAGATGGTCAACCTGATGCGGGACGGCCAGCCTGTCCGTATGTCCAAGCGCACCGGCAACGCCATCACCCTGACCGACCTGCTGGAGGAAGTGCCCATCGACAGCGCACGCTTCCTGTTCAATATGCACGACGCCGGCAGCGGCATCGACTTTGATCTGGATCAGGCCGTCAAGACCGACAACGACAACCCCGTGTACTATGTGCAGTACGCCCACGCCCGCATCTGCTCCATCCTGAAGAAGATGGAGAGCGAGGGTGTGCAGTTTGCCGGTGCGGAGCACATCGACGCCACCCTGCTTACCGAGCCTTCCGAGATGGATCTGATCCGGATGCTGGCTGCCTTCCCGCAGGAGATCGTGATGGCTGCCGAGAAATACGACCCCAGCCGCATCAACCGCTTTGTCATCGACCTTGCAAGCGCCTTCCATCGCTTCTACGGCAACTGCCGCATTCAGGGCGCAGACCCCGCCGTGCAGCAGGCACGTCTTGCCCTGTGCATCGGCGTGAAGAACGCCATCTTCAACGTGCTCACCATGTTCAAGATCAACGTGCCCGAGAAGATGTAACATAAAACCACAGGGGCTGTTGCACCAAACAATGTGCAGCAGCCCCTTTTTGATAAAACAGATACAAGGAGAACCCATGGAACCTTTGAAGATCGGCAATATCACCCTGCCCCACCGGGCGGTGTTCGGCCCTATGGCGGGCTTTACGGATGCCCCCTGCCGCCGCCTGATGGCGCAGCACGGCGCTGGCTTTACCGTCAGCGAGATGGTATCCAGCCGGGCGCTGGTGTACGGCGACCATAAGACCGTCAGCCTGCTGAAGGCAGCGCCCAACGGCGCACCCTACGGGGTGCAGATCTTCGGCGAGGTGCCGGAGATCATGGGCGAGGCCACCGCCGCCATTGAGCAGTATGAATTTGACTTTGTGGACATCAACATGGGCTGCCCTGCCCCCAAGATCGTTTCCGGCGGGGCGGGCAGCAAGCTGATGCTGGACCCCGACCGCTGCGGGCGTATCGTGGAGCAGGTGGTGGCGCACACCAAGCGCCCTGTTACCGTAAAGATGCGCAAGGGCTGGGACGCCGACCACATCACCGCCGTGGAATGCGCCAAGGCCTGCGAGCAGGCGGGCGCGGCACTGGTGGCGGTGCACGCCCGCACCCGGGAGCAGATGTACACCCCGGGCATCGACCCGGAGATCATCGCCCGGGTAAAGGATGCGGTAAAGGTGCCAGTGCTGGGCAACGGCGATATCCACTGCGCCGAGGATGCCCTGCGCATGGTGCGGGAGACAAACTGCGACGGCGTGATGATCGCCCGGGGCGCACTGGGCGACCCGTGGCTGTTTGAGCGGGTGAACGCCGCGCTGGAGGGTCTGCCCGCCCCCAAGGAGCCGAACCTGCAAGCGCGGATGAACGCGCTGCGCCGTCAGGTGGAGGAGATGGTAGAGCAGAAGGGCGAGTTTGTGGCTATGCCGCAGGCGCGCGCCCAGACCATGCACTACATGAAGGGGCTGAAGGGCGCTGCCGCCCTGCGCCGCTACTGCTGCACCCTGACCCATTTAGAGGACTTGGACGAGCTGATCGCCGCCGTGTTTGAAGAGCAGCGCAAAGCCGGGCTGGACCCCGACGATGTGCGGGAAGTACCGTTTCCGTAATTTGACCCGAAGCAGAGCAATGCCGGGCAGCCTGTGGGCTGTCCGGCATTGTATTTTTTTACAGCTTCGTCAGCTCGTCCAGATTCTGGGTATAGCATGGCAGGCAGTGCTCCAAAAACCAGTCGGCCTCCGGGCAGTGCATGGCCAGCAGCGCGGCGCGCTGCTGCGTGAGCGCGGCATCAAATTCGTGGTTGCCGCTGCGCTGCTCCTCGGTGCATTTGATCAGCGCGCTCAGCCGGTCGGCAGCCTTGAGCAGACGATGCTCCTCTGCCGTCAGGACGCTGCCGTCCATGCAGGGGGTCAGCTCTGCGGCCAGCTCTGCGGGCAGCAGAGCCGCCATGGAGCGCACGCTCTCAGTCTCCAGTGCCTTGTAAGCGTCCCGCAGCGCCGGGGAGTGGTACAGCGCCGCCACTGCCACCACCTCGGGGCGGCAGGGCGTGCCGGTGTAGTGCTTGGCGATGAGACACAGCAGGTGCGCCAGCAGTGCGGTGTCACAGGTGTGCTCGCTGAGGGATTCCGCCCGGGTGGAGTGCATCAGGCTCCACCGGGTAATATACTTCATGCGCGCCAGCAGGGCGCTGAAGGGATACAGCATGGCAATACGCCTCCTTTTCTTCACCATACCCGCCCCGCGTGCGCTTGTCAAGCCCTTTTTTCTTGCGCGCCGCCGTGTTATACTACAAGGTGACATCAAATCCACTTCCGCGCCGGTGCGCGGAGAAAGAGGAACGCTATGGAAAAGTTCAAAAAACCACGGCTGCTCACCCCAAGGGGGCAGAGCCATAAAAAATTCTGGCAGGCGGTGGGGCTGTGCGCCCTGACGGCGGCCATCTTCTTTTTGCCGTTCTACATCCTTGACGGTGGCTTTTTCCACTATGCAGGCGATTTTAACAGCCAGCAGATCACCTTTTACCGGTATATGAACGGCTTCGTCAAGGGCGCAGGTTACCCGGACAGTGCCTTTGCCGGTGCGCCGCGCAATACCTTTTCGTGGGCGACCGACCTTGGCAGCGGGGTGATGAACGCCTACTCCTTCTACCTGTACGGCTCGCCGTTCTTCTGGCTGTCGGTGCTGCTGCCGCAGAGCTGGCTGCCCTATATGATGGTGCCGCTGCTGGTGCTCAAGTTCGGCGTTGCGGGCGGCGGCGCGTTCCTGTATCTGCGCCGCTACGTCAAAAACGAGAACTACGCGGTGCTGGGTGCCTGCCTGTATGCGCTTTCCGGCTTTGCGGTGTACAACGTGTTCTTCAACCACTTTGTGGATGTGGTGGCGCTGTTCCCCTATCTGCTCTGGGCGCTGGACGAGGCCATTTATGAAAACCGTCACGGCCTGTTCGCCTTCTGGGTGGCGGTGAACCTGCTGAACAACTACTTCTTCTTTGTGGGACAGGTCATTTTCCTGTGTATCTACTTTGTGTGCAAGCTGACCGCCAAGGACTTCCGGCTGACCGGGCGCAAGTTCGGGCAGCTTTTGTGGGAGAGCGTGCTGGGCGTTGCCATAGGTTGTCTGCTGCTGTTCCCGGCAGTGCTTAGCCTGCTGCAGAACCCGCGCACCATTGACCTTTCCTCCGGCTGGGGCTTTTTGACCTACGCCAAGGTGCAGCAGTATCTGGCTATCCTGCTCAGCTGGATCTTGCCGCCGGACTCTCCTTACCTTACCTCGGTGTGGTCGGAAGGCGTGATCAAGTGGACGAGCATGACGGCCTACCTGCCCCTGTGCAGTCTGGCTGGTGCCATGGCCTACTGGCGCAGCCGCAAGGCCGACAGCAAAAAGCGCATCGTGGCAGTGTGCGCCGTGTGCGCGCTGGTGCCGGTGCTGAACAGCGCCTTCTACGCGCTCAACTCCAGCTACTATGCACGCTGGTACTATATGCCCACCCTTATCCTTGCCGCCATGACCGTGAACGCGCTGGAGGACCCGGATGTTGATCTGGACGCCCCCGCCCGGGGCATTGGCTGGATCATGCTGGCTACGCTGGTGTTTGCGGTGGTGCCCGTGCGGGACGATGCCACCGGGACATGGTCCTTCGGCGTGCTGAAGAACCCGGAACAGTTCTTTGTCGTGCTGGGCTTTGGTCTGCTGGGGCTTGCACTGTACCGCTACCTCTGCGGCATATGGCGGCAGAACAGCCGCTTTGCCCAGCGCATGACGGCGGCGGTGCTGGTGTTTGCCTGCGTGTTCAGCATGGTGCACATCGGCATTGGCAAGTTCGGCCAGTGGCACACCGACAGCGACCTTGTGGAACAGGATACCAACGCCCTGCAGCTGAAAAACGACCTGCCGGAGGGCGACTACCGCATCGACACCTACAAGATCCACGACAACATCGGGATGTGGCTGGATAAGAGCTGTCTGCAATACTTCGGCAGCACGGCGGCTCCCAGCATCCTCAGCTTTTACCCGGGGCTGGGGGTCAAGCGGGACGTGCGCAGCGAGCCGGAGATTGCAAACTACGCCCTGCGCGGCCTTTTGAGCGTGGAGTACCTCATTACCACCCCGGAAAAGCGCGAAAGCTTTGAGGACGAGGCAGACGCGGGCTGGACCTATCTTGCCGACGTGGACGGCTACACGCTGTACCACAACGATAACTACGTTCCCATGGGTTTTACCTACGACTACTATGTGACCAAGGATACCTATGAGGCCTCGGTCAAGACCCTGCGCTCCAATCTGCTGCTGCGGGCGCTGGTGCTGGAGGACGAGGACGTAAAGGCATACGGTCAGTACCTGACCGAGCTGCCGGACGCGATGCTGGACGACCTGCACTACGACAGCTACACGCAGGACTGCGCCGACCGCCGCGCCCACAGCTGCTCGGTGTTCCAGATGAACAACGCGGGCTTCCATGCCGAGATCACACTGGAAAAACAAAACCTCGTCTTTTTCTCTGTGCCCTACGATGACGGCTTTACCGCCTATGTCAACGGCGAAAAGGCCGATATCCTGCGTGTGGACGAGGGACTGATGGCAGTGCTCTGCCCGGCGGGCGCAAGCAGCATCGACTTTGTGTATCAGGCCGCCGGGCTTTCCGCAAGCCGGGTGGTGACCGCAGTGGCCATCCCGGTGTGGGTGGTGTACGTTGCCTACTTTGTGCGCCGCAAGCGCCGCAGCACCGGTGCCCCGGCAGAAGAATGACTTTGACCGGGCCAAAAAATAAAAATTTAAAAATCCCTCTTGACTTTACGAAGATAAAGTGTATAATGCAATCAAACCGATGAGGCGGAAGAGAACCTGCACAGCGCATCTGCAGTGAGCCCGGACAGTGCAAACGGGCGAAAGCGGGGCAGAGTTTCGTGGGCCGCCGAGGGCCGGGCAAACGGGCACAAACCCCAGTAGCTTTGGACGGAAGTCTCCGTTACAGGACAGGGGAGTGTTGGCTCTCCGTGAGTGGCTCTGCTGTATTGGATGCAGAGCAAGCAAGGTGGCACCGCAGAATCGTATTTACCGATCCTGTCCTTGTGGATAACACACAGGGACAGGGTCGTTTTGTTTTAAGACCCGTCCCGCAAAGGGAGCGGGTCTTTTGATTTGCCGCCCGCTCCGGGAAAGGAGTTACCACTATGAAAAACCTGAACATGATCTCCCGCCGCAGCTTCCTGAAGGCCGCTCTGACCGCTTCCGCTGTTTCTGCCATGGCACTGACCGGCTGCGGCGGCGCTGCTTCCGGCTCTGCCTCCAGTGCAACAGTCTCCTCCTCCGCAGCTGCCTCCGGCAGTACTGCTGCCGCTGGCGAGACCTTCAAGGTGGGCATCGTCAACTATGTGGACCACGCTTCCCTCAACCAGATCGTAAAATCTGTGGAGAGCCGTCTGGATGCCATCGGCAAGGAGAAGGGCGTCACCTTTGACTACGCCGATTACTACGCCAACGCACAGGCCGACCAGTCCAACCTGAACCAGATCGGCGCGGACCTTGTGGCCGACGGCGTGGACGTGATCGTGGCCGTGGCCACCCCCACCGCCGCTACCATGCTGGCTGCCGTGGAGGATACCGACATCCCGGTGGTCTACTCCGCTGTGACCGATCCCGCCGCCGCAGGCTTTGACGGCGAGGAGAACATCACCGGCACCTCCGATGCCCTGAACACCGACGCCATCATGAACCTGATCGTGGCGGCAAACCCCGGCATTGATACCATCGGTCTGCTGTATGACCTGAGTCAGGATGCCTCCACCCAGGCCATTGCGGACGCCAAGGCCTTCTGCGAGAAGAACGGCATCAAGGTGGTGGAAAAGAACGGCACCACCACCGCCGAGGTGCAGATGGCTGCCGAGGCACTGGTAGCCGCCGGGGTCAAGGCCGTGTTCACCCCCACCGATAACACCATCATGACCGCCGAGCTGTCCATCTACGAAAGCTTCATCGAGGCCGGTGTGCAGCACTACACCGGTGCCGACAGCTTTGCGCTGAACGGTGCGCTGGTGGGCTACGGCGTGGACTACGTCCAGCTGGGCGAAGCTACCGCCGATATGGTCAGCCAGCTGCTGTGCGACGGCAAGACCCCCGCAGACCTGCCCTACCAGACCTTTGATAACGGCATCGTCACCATCAACACCGAGACTGCCGAGGCTCTGGGCTTGGATCTGGCTGCCCTGAAGGAAGCCTTCAAGCCCTACTGCACCGAAATCACCGAGGTGACCACCGCCGAGAACTTCTCCTGAGCGCCCCGCTCCGTCAAAACCTGACGGCTTTTCCGGCTCTCCCGCAAGGGAGAGCTTTTGGCGGTTCTGGGGAAAGTGGTTTTCCTCTCCCGTGAAAATACGTTTGTCGCACTCCGCAGAGCAATGCGGCGCGCATTCAAAATAACATAAAAGGAGCATACACCATGCTGGCGAGTATCTTTTCCCTCAACGTTTTGCAGACAGCGCTGGAGCTGGGCTGCATCTACGGACTGGTGGCGTTGGCACTGTTTCTGAGCTACTCCATCCTGAATATTGCCGATCTTTCCACCGATGGCTGCTTTACGCTGGGCTGCGCCGTGGCCTGTCAGGTAGCACTGACCGGCCACCCCATCCTTGCGCTGGCGGCAGCCATGGCTGCGGGGGTGTGCTCCGGCTTTGTCACCGCCTTTTTGCAGACAAGGCTCGGGGTGGAAAGCATCATGGCCGGTATCATCGTCAACACCGGCCTGTACACCATCAATCTGGCGGTGATGGGCTTCTCCTCCACCATGTCGCTGGTCAAGACCCCTACCATCTTCTCCATGGCAAAAACTTCGCTGAGCTTTCTGGGCAGCTGGTACAAGCTGGCGCTGGCGGCAGTTGTCATTGCCATCGCCTGCGCGGCGATGCTGGGCTTTCTGGGCACGCGGCTGGGGCTTTCCATCCGCGCCACCGGCGATAACGCCGCCATGGTGCGGGCTTCCAGCATCACGGTGGGTCTGTGCGTATCCGGTGCGTTGTGTGCGCTGTCCGGCGGGCTGCTGGCACAGTACCAGAAAAGCTGTGATATCAACGTGGGCACCGGCATGGTGACCATTGCACTGGCTTCCCTCATCATCGGTGAGACGCTGGTGGGCAAGCGCACCATGCTGCGCCGCATTCTGGGCGTGGTGTTCGGAAGCTGCCTGTACCGCTTTATCGTGGACGTGGCGCTGCGGTTCAACGTGCCCGCCGCCGCCATGAAACTGGTTTCCGCCATCATCGTGGCAGTGGCCATCTCCATGCCCGCCATCCGGGAGCACTTCGCCTTTGAAAAGCGCCGGCACGCCGCCCGTGCCCGCCGCACCGTGACCAACAGGGAGGGACAGTAACATGGAAATGCTGCAACTGAACGACCTGCACAAAACCTTTAACCCCGGCACCGTCAACGAAAAAGTGGCGCTAAATGGGGTGAGCCTGCAGATGGAAGCCGGAGATTTTGCCACCATCGTAGGCTCCAACGGCGCGGGCAAATCCACCCTGTTCAATGCCATCACCGGCGGCTTTATTGCCGACGAGGGCAGCATTCTGCTGGGCGGGCAGGACATTACCTTTGCGCCGGAGCACCAGCGCAGCAAGGTCATCGGGCATCTGTTCCAGGACCCGCTCAAGGGCACTGCGCCCAACATGACCATTGAGGAAAATCTGGCGCTGGCCTACCTGCGGGCAGGCACTGCGCCCAACGCCATCTTCTCCCGCATCTCCCGCAAGGATAAGGCGCTTTTCCGCGAAAAGCTTGCTTTGCTGGACATGGGGCTGGAGGACCGCATGAAGCAGCCGGTGGGGCTGCTCTCCGGCGGGCAGCGGCAGGCGCTTACCCTGCTCATGGCTACCCTCGTCACCCCCAAGCTGCTGCTGCTGGACGAGCACACCGCCGCGCTGGACCCCGCCACCGCCGAAAAGGTGCTGGCGCTGACCAAGAGCATCGTGGCCGAGAAAAAGATCACCTGCCTGATGGTGACCCACAATATGCATCAGGCGCTGGAACTGGGCAACCGCACCCTGATGATGGACGCCGGGCACATCGTGTTTGACGTAAAGGGTGCAGAGCGCAGCAAGATGACCGTGGACGACTTGCTGGAAAAGTTCCGCGAGAATGCTGGCAAAAATCTGGATAATGACCGTATCCTGCTGAGCAAGGTGGAGAAATAAGCCTGCCGTTTTTCTCCTCTTGTGAAAAGTCGAACAGCCAAGCCCGCAGGCTTGGCTGTTCGTATATTATAAATAACAATTCCGCTGATTATGGCCAAAGCGCACGCGGCGGCCATTCTGAATCGTTCTGCTGACAAAAGGCAAAAGGTCTGCTGCACCGTGCGGTGCAGCAGACCTTTTTAACTTTTATTCCTTTACCACAGGCGGATGACCTTGATGACGCCCTCGGCCTTATCGCGGGCCAGCTCCAGATGGTGCTGCAGCGCCATGGCAGCGCCGTCCCAGTCCTCGGACAGGGCGGCATCCAGGATCTGCAGGTGCTCCTCACAGGTCTGCTCCTGATTGATCATGCTCACCTTGCCGGTCATGATGCGGAAACGGGTGTTCAGGCCGGTGATGCGGTCGTAGGCAGAGCGCAGATACTTGTTGGGCAGGGTGCTCATCAGCAGCTCGTGGAAGTCGTCGTCCGACTTGCAGAAGTCCTCGATGCGCTCGCTGTGGTGCATCAGTTCGGCGTAGGCCTCCAGCTGCTCCCGGGGGATGGCATTGCCGTAAGTACGCAGTGCGTAGGGCTCCACCAAAAGACGCATCTCAAACATGCTGTGCACGTCCTCTTCGGTGATGCCGGAGACCATCAGGCCCTTTTTGGGCAGAATGGTGATCAGCCCCTCCTGCTCCAGACGCCCCAGCGCATCCCGCATGGGGGTGCGGCTGATGTTGCCCATCTCAGCGCAGAGTTTCTGCTCGTTCAGAAACTCGTTGGGGCGGTACTCGCAGTTCAAAATTTTGGTCTTGAGGTACTGGTACGCCTGCAGCTTCAGGCTGAGCTTTGCCTGTGCGTCCTGCTCTTTCATAAGCACACTCTCCTATTCTTCTTCTCCAAAAAACGTTCCAAAACGTCCGAACCGGCAGCGCAAACCCACCGCTGCCGGTTTCTTCTTCATGTTCAGCCAGCTTGTATCCCGGCTGCAATCCAACCACTTTATCTAATACATTATTTCACATCAGGGCATTTTTTACAAGACTTTTTGCTTAACTTTGGAGTGTTTTCCGTTTTATACAAAGATTACGCCTCGATTTTGCTACTTTTTACAATGTTTTTTGTGCTTGTCGCCAAACAGACCAACTTTCCACCCGCTTCTTTTGCATCCAAGCGCAAACTGTGCTACAATAGGGATAAAAAACAACACATCTACACCGGAAAGGACCGAAACTCTCATGGCACGAAGCGATGGCTATAACACCCGCACCCGGCAGCTCATCTTAGATTACCTCATCAACAACCGCCAGCACGCAGTAAGCGCTTCCAACATTCTGGAGCATCTGGAGGCGCAGGGCGCAAGCCCCAACCCCACCACTGTATACCGTTATCTGGACAAGCTTGCCAGCGAGCAGCGCATTATGAAATATGTAGCCGACAAAGGCGAGCGGGCGGTGTTCCAGTATGTGGACGAGGGACTCCACTGCCGGGAGCACCTGCACCTCAAGTGCGTGCAGTGCGGGCGCATTTATCATCTGGACTGCCATTTTATGGATGAGGTGCGCGCTCACCTGATGGCAGAGCACGGCTTTACCCTGCAATGCGAGGGCAGCGTGCTGTACGGGCTGTGCCGTCATTGCGCGCAGAACGCGGCACCGTCCGCAGCGGAAGAACAGCCTGCAAAAAAATGCGCCTGCTGTGTTGACACGGACAAAAACCCGTGATACAATGCAGACAATAAAAGCGTTGACCGGGAAAAGTAAGGCCTCAGGTTTTTCTTGCAGAGAGCGCGGGGTGCTGGAAACCGCGCAGAAAACGAAGTCCGAAGAACACCCGTGAGCTGCTCCCTGAACCTGCGTGCGCAGCAGTAGGGGCAGACGTGCGCCGCTCGTTATCGCGGCAGTGCTTTCAACGGGGAGAGCGCACAAAAGTGACCGGCGTATTGCGTATGCCGGTAATTTAGGTGGCACCACGGATACGGCAGCATATTCGTCCTAGGACTATGGGATGAATGTGCTGCCGTATTTTTTATTTTAAGAGGGGTAAGAAGTATGTGTTGTGTTATGGGTTACACGGGGCACGACCTGAGTGCCGAAAAGTTCAAAGAGTATCTGCTGCGCACCGTGGACCGCGGACCGGACGACCAGCGGGTGGTGGAGGGTCCCTACGGCCTGATGGGCTTTGGGCGGCTTGCCATCATGGGACTGACCCCGGAGGGGATGCAGCCCTTTTACCGGGGCGCTGACTGCGTGGTGTGCAACGGCGAGCTGTACGGCTTCCGGTTCGAAAAGGAGATCTTAAAGCGCCGTGGCTACAAGTTCTGCTCTGACTGCGACTGCGAGATCCTGCTGCCGCTGTACTACGAGTACGGGCTGGATATGTTCCGCCACATGGACGCGGAGTTTGCGCTGATCCTGTACGATTCCCGCAAGGATCGGCTCATCGCCGCCCTTTTCCTCCGAGATGCGCAACCTGATCGGCTGGTGCGATGATATCCGTCCCTTCCCCATTGGCAGCTACTACTGCGACGGCCGCTTTGTGCGCTACGAGGACATTGCCGATGTGCCCGCCCCCATGCAGGACGATATGCCCACCATCCTGCAGAACATCCGCGAGAAGCTCATCGCCGGTGTGGAAAAGCGGCTGGACGCCGATGCGCCCGTGGGCTTTCTGCTTTCCGGCGGGCTCGACTCCTCCTTGGTGTGCTCCATTGCCGCCAAGAAGCTGGGCAAGCCCATCCGCACCTTTGCCATCGGCATGGACACCGATGCCATCGACCTGAAATATGCCCGCCAGACTGCGGACTATCTTGGCAGCGAGCACCACGAGATCATCATCAACCGCGAGATGGTGCTCAGCAGCTTGGAAGAGGTCATCCGGCTGCTGGGCACATGGGATATCACCACCATCCGCGCCAGCATGGGCATGTACCTGCTGTGCAAGGCCATTCACGAGCAGACCGATGTGCGTGTGCTGCTGACCGGCGAGATCTCGGACGAGCTGTTCGGCTATAAATACACCGACTACGCCCCCACCGCCGACGCTTTCCAGCAGGAGAGCCAGAAGCGCATCCGGGAGCTGTACATGTACGATGTGCTGCGGGCAGACCGCTGCATCTCCTCCAACAGCATCGAGGCGCGGGTACCCTTTGGCGACCTGGATTTTGTGCGCTACGTCATGGCCATCGACCCGGAAAAGAAGCTGAACCGCTACGGCAAGGGCAAGTACCTGCTGCGCAAGGCCTTTGAGGGCGACTGGCTGCCGCCGGAGATCCTGTGGCGCGAAAAGGCCGCCTTCTCGGACGCCGTGGGCCACAGCATGGTGGACGACATCAAGGAGTACGCCGAGAGCCTGTACACCGAGGAGGAGTTCCAGATGCGCCGGGCAAACTACTCGGCACACTGCATGCCCTTTACCAAGGAGAGCCTGTTCTACCGCGAAATTTTTGAGAAATACTACCACGACCAGAGCCGCACCATCGTAGGCTTCTGGATGCCCAACAAAGCATGGCCGGGCTGCAACGTCAACGACCCCTCTGCCCGCGTGCTGGCAAACTATGGTGCTTCCGGCGTATAACGGCCAGAGCATTTTTCAGCAGAAAACTTTTTATGATTTCGGAACACCGGAGCATCTGCGGACGCTCCGGTGTTCCATTTTTACGCAAAAAAGCCCCCGCCGACAGAGGGGTTCAGGGCTCAGTCGTCTGCGGCCTCGTCCAGATTGCCCAGCTTCTTGGCCTGCTCCACAACGGCAGGCACCAGCATCTCGGGCAGGGTCTCATAGCGGGCAAACTCGGTGGTGAACCAGCCGCGGCCCTGCGTGGTCTGCCGGATAAAGGTGGTAAAGTTTGCAAGCTCTGCCAGCGGCACCTCGGCAATGATGGTCTGCAAGCCGTCCTCGTCCGGCTCCATGCCCAGCACACGGCCGCGGCGCTTTGTCACATCGCCCATGATGTCGCCGGTGTTGTCGTTGGGCACATGGGCCTTCAGGGTGTGGATAGGCTCCAGAATGACGGGGCCGGCCTCCGGCATAGCAGCTTTGTAGGCCAGCTTTGCAGCCATGATAAAGGCCATTTCAGAGCTATCCACCGGGTGGTAGCTGCCGTCCAGCAGGGTGGCCTTCAGGCCGACCACGGGGTAACCGGCCAGCACGCCCTTTTCGGCTGCCAGACGCACGCCCTTTTCCACAGCGGGGAAGAAGTTCTTGGGCACGCTGCCGCCGAACACCTTTTCCTCGAACACGACCTGCTCGCTGTCGCAGGGCTCAAAGTTGATGATAACGTCACCGAACTGGCCATGACCGCCGGTCTGCTTCTTATGGCGTCCCTGCTTCTGGCAGGCCTTGCGGATGGACTCACGGTAGGCAATGCGGGGAGCTTCCAGACCGATCTCCACGCCAAACTTGTTCTTCAGCTTGGCCTTGACCACGTCCAGATGCTGCTCGCCCAAGCCGCCGATGACCTGCTGATGGGTCTCGGCGTTATTGATGTAGCACAGGGTGGGGTCCTCTTCCATCAGGCGTGCCAGTGCGCTGGAGATCTTGCCCTCGTCGCCCTTCTTGGCCACGGTAACCGCCATGAACAGGCTGGGCTTGGGGAACACAGGTGCGGGCAGCTTGACCACGCGGTCTGCATCGCACAGGGTATCGCCGGTCTTTGCGCTCACCAGCTTTGCCACTGCGCCGATATCGCCGGCACCGATGCCGTCGTTTTCGATCTGCTTCTTGCCAAGGACGGTCAGGGGCTTAGTGATCTTTTCCACCTCGCCGGTGCGGGCGTTGGTCAGCGGTTCGCCTGCGGTCACCTTGCCGCTGATAACACGCAGATAGCTCAGCTTGCCCACGAACGGGTCGGCCACGGTCTTAAAAACGTAGGCGGCAGTGGGCTCATCCTCGGTGCAGTGCAGTTCCACCGGCTCACCGTTGGCATCCTCGGCCAGCGTGCTGGCCTCGTGCTCCGGGCTGGGCAGCAGCTTATGCATATTGAACAGCAGCATATCCAGTGCCTGCATGTTCACGGCGCTGCCGCAGAACACGGGGGTGATCAGGCCGTCCTTAACGCCCTTGCGCATGCCCTCCACGATCTCCTCGGTGGTAAAGGGTTCGCCGCCGAAGAACTTTTCCATCAGTTCATCGTCGGTTTCCGCAATGGCCTCGCTCATGGCCTCGATCAGGCCCTGGAAACGGTGGCCGATGTCCGGCAGGTCCACCTGGATCTGCTTGCCGCCCTCGTACTTGAAGGCCTTCTGGCTGAACAGGTTGATGTACACAGGGGTGCCGTCATCCAGCTTTGCGGGCACGACGCAGGGGCAGACGGTGGAGCCGAAGCGGATCTTCATATCCTCAAGGATCTTGAAGTAGTTGGCGTTTTCCAGATCGCACTTGGACACGAACACCATGGTGGCCTTGCCGTTCTTGCGGGCCAGCTGGAACGCCTTTTCCGCACCCACAGTCACGCCGCTGCGGCCGGACACCACCACCAGCACGCTCTCGGCGGCGCGGATGCCCTCGTACTCGCCTGCTTCAAAGTCGAACAGACCCGGTGCATCGATCAGGTTGTACTTGATGCCCTCGTACTCCACCGGCACAACGGACGCCGACAGGCTGGCCTTGCGCTTTGCTTCCTCGGGATCAAAGTCCGAAATCGTGGTACCGTCCTCAACCCGGCCCATACGCTCGGCAGCGCCCGAAAAATAGACCAGTGCTTCGGTCAGCGTGGTCTTGCCGCTGCCGGCATGGCCGGCAATCAGAATATTGCGGATGTTGTTGCTTGCGTATTTCATATCGGTTTTTCCCTCATTTCCGCCGCACGGAGCGTTCTCTCCGTTTTTGTGGCATATTTTACAAAGATAATACCACATCCGAAACGATTTTTAAATATATCGTTTCAAAATTTAGCAAAAACGCCTGCCAAACTTCCGGGCACTGTTTTGTGCAAGTTGACATTCGGGTGCAAAACGGGCGGGCAGAAAAAGCAGAACTCCCGGCAGCGCGTACAGGCGCGGAACCGGGAGTTTTCGTTGCAAATATGCGGTTTTTGTGGTATGCTGTAAGTGCCGCTTCGGCGGTAAGGGCGTTGATTGCATAATCGGTGGTTTAGCTCCTTCCGGCTGCGCGCCAGAGGGGGACGAAAAACTTTTTGCTTCCCCTGACGCGAAAGCGGAAAGGGGGATGCCTCATGACGTTTGAACAGGTCGTGCTGTTGCTCACGCTGCTTAGCGGAGCAATCTACATTACCTTCGAGATCACATGGACGATTTCCAACGGCAAAAAGAAATGACCGCTCATGCCCTCAGAAAGCAAGCGGTCATTCTTTACGACTGATTAGCCGGATGAGGAGCTGACCATTGCAGTCAGCGCTCTTTCTATTCGTAGTATAGTCTATTTTTCCGGGTTTGTCAAGCCGCAGACCCGCCGGAAGAGGCAGGAGGTTTTACGCGATGAAGCGCGAGGATTATATCAACTGGGACGAATATTTTATGGGCATTGCGCTGCTTACCGCCATGCGCTCCAAGGACCCTAACAGTCAGGTGGGTGCGTGCATCGTAAGCCCGGAAAATAAGATTCTTTCCTTAGGCTACAACGGGATGCCCATGGGCTGCAGCGATGACGAGATGCCCTGGGAGCGGGAGGGTGCACCTTTGCAGACCAAGTATATGTACGTCTGCCACGCCGAGCTGAACGCCATCCTCAACAGTGCCCACAACAACCTGAAGGGTGCCCGGGTGTATGTGACCCTGTTCCCCTGCAACGAGTGCACCAAAGCCATCATCCAGTCCGGCATTGCCGAGGTGGTGTACTACGGCGACAAGTACCACGACAGTGATTCCAGCATTGCGGCGCGCTTCATGTTCGAGCACGCCGGTGTCCGGCTGACCCCCTATAAGCCCACCGGACGCCGGGTAGAGCTGGAGCTGTAAGCTCCCTCTTGACCTTCCCGATGCAACGTACTATAATAGAACCATAGCTTGAATAAATATTCAAGAGTGTTTGCATAGAGAGGGAAATATACAATGGAACTGAAAAATCGCAGCTTTTTGAAGCTATTGGACTACACCCCTGCCGAGATCGGGCAGCTGCTGGAGCTGGCCGCTGACCTGAAGACCAAAAAGAAGGCCGGTATCCGTCACGACCAGCTGCGGGGCAAAAACATTGCCCTGATCTTTGAAAAGACCTCCACCCGCACCCGCTGCAGCTTTGAGGTGGCCGCCCACGATCTGGGCATGGAAGTGACCTATCTGGACCCCTCCGGCAGTCAGATCGGCAAAAAGGAGTCCATCGCCGACACCGCCCGGGTGCTGGGCCGGATGTTTGACGGCATCGAGTACCGTGGCTACGGCCAGCAGATCGTGGAGGATCTGGCAAACTACGCCGGTGTTCCGGTGTGGAACGGCCTGACCAATGAGTTTCACCCCACCCAGATCTTAGCCGATTTCCTCACCATTCAGGAGCATTTCGGCCATCTGAAGGGCATCCACTTCGTTTACTTCGGCGACGCCCGCTACAACATGGGCAACAGCCTGATGGTAGGCTGCGCCAAGATGGGCTTACACTTTACCGCCTGCGCCCCCAAAAAGTACCAGCCGGATCCCGCACTGGTGGAGCAGTGTCAGGCCATTGCCGCCCAGACCGGGGCGACCCTCTCCTTTGAGGAGGATCCCGTCAAGGCAGCAAAGGGCGCGGACGTGCTGTACACCGATGTGTGGGTGTCCATGGGCGAGCCGGTTGAGGTGTGGGCGGAGCGCATCCACGACCTTGCCCCCTACCAGATCAATCAGGATCTGATGAATATTGCAGGCCCGGATGCAGTATTTATGCACTGTCTGCCCGCCTACCACGACCACAAGACCACCGTGGGCAAGGAGATGGGCGAACGCTTTGGCCGCGACGCCATGGAGGTGACCGACGAGGTATTCGAAGGCCCCCAGAGCATCGTGTTTGACGAGGCCGAGAACCGGATGCACACCATCAAGGCGGTCATGGCAGCCACCTTGGGATATCAGGAATAACGAGATAAGCCCGGAAGGTTCGCAGACCCTCCGGGCTTATTCTATCTGAAAATAATTTTCCGCTTAGCAATCATTCCGAAACTGCATTCTGCAGTTTCAGCACGCCTGCCTGCGTCAGGCGCTTACGCAGCAGCGCACCCACGATGCAGGACACCACGATCTTTGCAAGATCCAGCGCAATGAAGGGGTAGACGCAGACGGTCAGTGCGTAGCCCAGCTCGCACTGCATCTGGAACACGAACCATGCGGTGCCCAGCACATAGCAGGCGGCATCGCCCAGCACCAGACCCACAGCGGAGACCACCGGGTTGCCCTTGCTCTTTTCAATGAACATCCCGCCGATGAAGGCCAGCAGCAGATAGCCCACCAGATAACCGCCGGTAGGGCCTGCCAGCTTGGCAAGACCGGCGCCGTAGCCGGAGAACACCGGAATGCCGATGGCGCCCAGCGCCAGATAGATAACCACGCTCAGGGTGCCGAACTTCGGTCCCAGCAGCCATGCGGTCAGGCAGATAACAAAGTTTGCCAGCGAGATGGGCACGGCTCCGATGGGCACGGTCAGCGGGCCCAGCACGCACAGCACGGCAGCCATCACCGCGGTGACAGCCATCTGATAGGTAGTCAGTTTTTTGTCTTTCATGGTCAGTTTTCCCTCTGTTTTTTCGTTTTGTAAGGCATCTGTGCCCGAGTATACCGCACCGGTGCGCCGCAGGTCAACGGAAAAGTTTGCAAAGGGTTTACAATCAACAGATATATTGTAATCCGTCGAAAAATATGATATTCTAAGAATACGGCGCTGATTGCATAATCGGTGGTCATGCTTTCCCATCCCGCAGCACTGCTTCTTCCTGTACATGGAACGAACCAGCGGCTTGTGGGAGGAGAACTTTTTTGAGCCAAGCCTCCCCAAGCCCTGAAGGCGAAGGGAGGGATGTCAGATGGATCTGTCGGAGATGCTGAACCTGCTGATGGTCATTCTTACGCTGTTGGGATTGATCATTGAGGTAATTCGCCTGACCCTTGAGGTCATGGATAAAGCTTCGCAGAAGAAAAACGATGACAACAAAAAAGATTGACCGCCCCAGTCTACCAAACTAGCGGTCAATCTTTTTGACTAATGCGGGATGGAAAGCTGACCTTTGCAGTCAGCGCCCCTTCTGTTTATAGTATAATCGCACCATCGTGTTTTGTCAAGGAGGTTCCCATGGGTGGAGGTCATGTATCACGGCCAGATTTCGGGATGCCGCAGCCGGATGCTGCGTACCCGCTGACCGAGTTCTATCTGCTGGCGCAGCAGGCGCTGGAAAAAAGCGGCAGCTTTATGCTGCCCGCCCTCTACGCAGGGCTGCACTCCCCCGCCCGGCGCATCTACCGGGAGGAAGCCGCCGGG
>OHPQ01000329.1_pt1 | contig 28153 bp, 23 predicted proteins | sample 1577821 | NCBI WGS metagenome assembly OHPQ01 (sample SAMEA3879509, study PRJEB24766) | human gut metagenome | biome: human-associated habitat; feature: feces | place: USA | collected 1985/1987 | reverse complement strand
GGGATAAACGCTGAAGGCATCTAAGCGTGAAGCCCCCCTCAAGATGAGATATCCCTCAGAAATGAGTAAGACCCCTTGAAGACTACGAGGTAGATAGGAATGAGGTGTAAGCACAGCAATGTGTTCAGCTGACATTTACTAATCGGTCGAGGGCTTGACCAAAGGTTTTGGATAGGAAAAGGATGTAAGTTAGGGTATAAAGATTAGATTTCAGTGTTCGGTTTTGAAGGAATAAATAAAATTTCTTCACATTTAGCTTTGTAGCTTTTTTCTGAGAATGCGTAGCATTCTCTTAAATAGCTTGCGAAGCAAGATATTTTCCTCGATAGCTCAATGGTAGAGCACTCGGCTGTTAACCGAGTTGTTGTAGGTTCGAGCCCTACTCGGGGAGTTTTTTTATCAGATACATTAGATACGCCAAGCGGCGATAACACGCGGCTCCATGGTCAAGCGGTTAAGACATCGCCCTTTCACGGCGGTAACACGGGTTCGATTCCCGTTGGAGTCATTTTAATTAAATATGGCGCAGTAGCCAAGTGGTAAGGCAATGGTCTGCAACACCAGTATCCACCGGTTCAAATCCGGTCTGCGCCTCTCCTGAAGGGCCTCAGAAATGTAATGTTTCTGGGGTTTTTCTTATCCAGAAAAACTTACGCATAACAGACCTATATATCACTGAAACCTGCGTAAAATCAAGGGTTACAGGGATTTTCTTATGCTTCTGATACGGTTAGATAAGTCAGAAAATGATAATATTAGCGGATTATATAAAGATTTAAAAAGGAAATATTGTGCAAACAAAAGTTATATTTTTGTATAATTAAGTATTGAACATAATAAATCATATTCAGAGAACCAATTCAGTAATTTTCAAGTGAATTTAGAAAAAGAGAGCATTCCTCAGGCCGTCCTGCATACAAAAAGAAGATCAAATAGAAGTGCCATTCAAGATCCGGACAGCATAAGAAATACTTATAGTATTTCCTAAATGACTGTTTTTTAATTGAAATAAAAATGTAAAAGAAGGTATTGCTGGGGAAAGACTATGGGAAATCAGGAACTGGACTATCTGGTTGTAGTGTATATGAGTTTACACAAGGGAGAATGAGTACATGAAAGCAGCAATTATTTATGCATCGGTTCATCACGAAAATACCAAAAAGGTGGTGGAAGCAATCGCCGGTGAAAACGTGGTAGATCTGATCGATGCCACGAAGGAAAAAGAAAGAGATTTGTCAGGATATGACCTGATCGGCTTTGCTTCCGGGGTGTATTATGGAAAATTTCATCAGACAGTACTCAATTTTGCTTCTGTCAATTTACCGGCAAATAAAGATGTTTTTCTGATCTGCACCTGTGGCGGCAGTGCGGCATTCCAGTCAATAGAAGAAGTCGTAAAAAGCAAGCAGGGGAAGGTTGTCGGGAAATTTTCCTGTAAGGGGTACGATACCTTCGGACCGTTCAAGCTGGTTGGAGGGATTGCCAAGGGACATCCCAATGACAAAGATCTGGCAGATGCGGTAATATTTTATAAAGGAATCATTCGGAGGTAGACAGAAATAGCAAAGGATCAAAGATTTGAGATCGTATATTCACAGGGGACGATAACTGTTACGGAAATTTGGGTGGATAAAGAGACCTGGGTAAATTATTTATATCATGCAAGTGGCTATTCCGGAGGTTTGACACCATTATTGGATAGAGAAGGGAAGCCTGTTATTTCGCCAATTATGAACAGCAGCAGCTCCCGGTCACACGACAGGAATTTGAAAACCGGTCCATGCTGTATCATATCCTGGAAGACATGAAAGCGTTTCTTGACATCAAAAAAGACTTTATCACAGCAAGGTGATGTATTATAATGTAAAAACCAAATTAGATAAGAAAGTGGAGGAAAACATATATGTTAGAAGCAGGAAAAAAAGCACCCGATTTTGAATTGCCGGATCAGGACGGTGTAATGCATAAATTAAGTGATTATGCAGGGAAAAAAGTGATTTTATATTTTTATCCGAAGGATAACACACCAGGATGTACGAAACAGGCATGCGGTTTTTCAGAGAGATATCCGCAGTTTGCGGAAAAGGGTGCGGTCATTCTTGGAGTCAGTAAAGATTCCGTGGCTTCTCATAAGAGATTTGAAGAAAAATATGGTCTGGCATTTACACTTTTAGCTGATCCGGAACGTAAAGTTATTGAAGCCTATGATGTCTGGAAAGAAAAGAAAAACTATGGAAAAATATCTATGGGCGTGGTTAGGACCACATATCTTATCGATGAACAGGGAGTCATCATCAAGGCTAATGATAAAGTCAAAGCAGCAGATGACCCTGAAAATATGCTTAAGGAATTAGAAGGATGAAAATCATACTGTCTCCTGCAAAAAAGATGGTAAGCGATACGGACAGCCTTGCACCGGTTAACGTGCCACAACATATGGATCAGACAGCAGAGATATTGAGTTTTATGAAGAGTCAGTCCGAAGAGGAGCTGAAAGCAGTCTGGAAATGTAACGATAAGATTGCCGAACAGAACTTTCACAGACTGGAAACTATGGATCTGTACCGTGGACTTACTCCGGCAGTATTATCCTATGAAGGAATCGCATTTCAGTATATGGCACCAGCTGTGTTTGAGGATAGACAGCTTGCATATGTACAAAAGCACTTGAGAATCCTGTCTGCGTTTTATGGTGTTTTGGAACCAATGGATGGGGTGACACCATACCGGCTAGAAATGCAGGCAAAGGTCGGGATAGGAGATACAAAAAATCTGTATGATTACTGGGGGGAGAGATTATATCGTTCAGTGATTGATGACAGCAGGGTTATCATTAATCTGGCATCAAAAGAATACTCAAAATGCATAGAAAAGTATCTGACACCTAAGGATACCTATATTACGATCTCCTTTTGTGAGTTATCGGGAAATAAACTGGTAACGAAAGGGACATATGCCAAAATGGCCCGAGGGGAGATGGTCCGGTTCATGGCAGAAAGAGAAATTGAGAATCCTGAAGAGATACGAAAATTTGACAGACTTGGATATACTTTCAGAAGAGATTTGTCATCTGAATCGGAATATGTATTTGAACGAAAATGATTAATGTGAATTGCTGATATGAGTATGGATATGATGCTTCAGGATCTTGAGAGTGAGCTGATCAACTGATAAACCGTAGCGCATGAAGTATAGATTACATGAAAATAGAAAAATTAAAAATCGTCTATTGACACAACAAAAGGCTGCCTGCTACAATCTACGCAATTCACTTTGAATAGAAGGAGGTAAAGATAGATGATGAAACGTAAATTGATCTTAACCGGCGCAGCACTGTCCCTGGCAGTGGCTATGACCGGATGTGGCGGTAAACCAGTGATAAATCAGCAGCCAAGCAGCCAGGAGAAGAATGCGGTAGATACCCAGGCACAGACGGAGACGACAGCCCCCGCTGCCGATTCTGCCACAACGCAGAGTTCTGCCGCAGCTACCGCGCAGACGGTAACCGGCACAGTGGATGAGGAAATGGCACAGAAGATAGCTCTTGAGCATGCCGGAGTGAAGGCAACGGATGCAACGATCACCAAGTCAAAGCTGGACTATGAAGGCAGACGCCAGGTATATGAAATTGAATGGTACGCAGGCGGTAAGAAGTACGACTATGAAATAGCCGTGGATACCGGTGAGATTTTAAGTTCCGCATACGATGAAAAAACATCCGGATGGAGTGTCAGCAATAGCAGTAACGTTACTGTCAGTGAGGCAGATGCAAAGCAGACGGCACTTGGCCGTGTAAGCGGTGCAACACAAAAGGACATCTACGAATGGAAATTCGATTATGATGATGGACGTCCGGAATACGAAGGCAAGATCATCTATGGCGGAACGGAATATGACTTTACGATCGATGCATCCAGTGGAGCTGTCATAGAGTGGGAGGCTGAGAGCGTCCGTTAGTTATGCTCATAAAAAAGTAAGGGGTTGTATCCCCGGTAACAATCATGTATAGAAAAAGGATAGCGTAACCGCATGGCGGGAAACGCTATCCTTTTTCCTATCTGATTGCAATTTTTCCTTCAAGATATCTTTTATTTACATACTTTTTCTGTCGGCATTGCAAAAGTGAGAAGAGGATACCACAAATCATTGTTTTGATGATTCGATGGTATCCTCTTTGTGGATTTCAGAATTTGTTTCTCAGCTTTCGGTATTCTCTCGGTGAATATCCTTTCAGCTTGTGAAAAAGCCGACTGAAATATAGCTGGTTATCATATCCGACGATTTTAGAGATTTCATTGATGGAATAGGTTGTTGCATCAAGTAGCATCTGAGCATTGTTGATCCGGGTTCCTACGATGAATTGCATTGGTGTGGAACCGGTGTATTTTTTGAAATTCCGGATAAACCAGCTGACACTCATTCCTCGTGAGGCTGCGTAATCCTCTATGTTGATGTCCTGATTATAATTTTCGCTGAAATAGGTAACTGCAGTGTTCATTTCCTGATCCAGGTATTCGCTTTTCAGAATATGTTCCCGTGTCAGTTCTCGGTGGAAATTGATTAGCAGATGACGAAGCAGAAGAACAAGCATTTCCTCATAGTCGTTTTGACAGTGTTGAAGCTCTATGATAATACTCTTGAAAATCCGTTCATATTCCATAGATGTGCCGACTTGGAAAACTCGTTCTTTATCCGGAAATCCATACTGACGCAAGATATTTTTTACATTGCTACCTGTAAAATGAATCCAGTATACTTCTGTCTTATCTTCTCCATAATATTCATATTTCTGAAGTTCCTTCGGTCTGTACAGCACAATATTACCGGCGGGAACAATCGTTTCGTTATCTACATTGTCAAAATGAAAATGCCCACAACCAGCAGTGATATAGATGATCTGATAATCCAGGCGTCCCTTTGGACGGTAGGTTGGCAATTTTGGATAGCTGGAAAGGCGATAAGTGCCACAGCTTCCTACAATCAGTGGACGACTTTTGTCTTTGAAATCCATGTGGGAGTGATTCAGATAACCAGTATTCATATACATAGAGCAGCACCTCTTTTCACACTTTTTATTATTGTATCATTTAGTGCATATTTTATCCAATCCAATTCATAGACATATTTTGCAGAATAAGATAAGCTATATATAACATAACAAAGGAATGCAAGCATATAAGTAAAGTATTAAGGTTTATTTTAGAAAAGCAAAAAACAAAAAAGTATATGTATTGAAGGAGAGCTATTTATGATTGTACCACGTTATTATGAAAACTTAAACGTACTGCACGAAAACACAATGCCAGCCAGAGCCTATTATATTCCAGCATCCAAAAGAATGGATAATTTGGTGGAACACAGGGAAGAATCAGACCGTATGCAGTTATTAAACGGAACTTGGAAATTCCAGTATTTTACCAGCATCTATAATATTAAGGATTCTTTCTTTGAGAAGAATTATGATACAGAAAATTTTGATGAGATTCAGGTCCCAAGTGTATGGCAGATGGCAGGATATGATACACATCAGTATACAAACATCCGGTATCCGTTTCCATTTGATCCACCATATGTGCCGCAGGATATTCCGTGTGGAGCCTATGTACGTAATTTTGAGTACAGTAGAGATGAGAAAGCATCAAAAGCTTTTTTGAACTTTGAAGGAGTAGACAGTTGCTTTTATGTATGGATCAATGGTTCTTATGTAGGATACAGCCAGGTTTCCCATATGACCAGTGAGTTTGATGTTACAGATGTACTTCAGGATGGAACAAATACGGTGGCAGTGTTGGTAATGAAGTGGTGTGATGGTTCTTATTTGGAAGATCAGGACAAATTCCGTATGAGTGGTATTTTCCGGGATGTGTACATTTTGAAACGTCCAGAGCAGGCAATCAGCGATTATCATATAAAATTAAAGATTGAGGATATACTTGCAAAGGTAGAACTTGATGTGAAATTCTACTCTCCAACAAATGTAAAAATTTCGATTGAAGATAAAAATGGAGCAGTTGTAGCACTAGGAAGTATTGACGAAGAAGGAACAGCTGTATTAGAAATCGCAAGTCCGGAACTTTGGAATACAGAAAATCCATATCTGTATAAACTGATTCTTGAAACAGAAAATGAAGTAATTGTGGATCACATTGCATTAAGAAAGGTAGAGATTAAAGACCAGGTCATTTATCTAAATGGACAGAAGATTAAATTCCGTGGAGTCAATCGACATGATTCCGATCCGGTTACGGGATTTACAATCAGTCTGGAACAGATTACAACCGATCTTACGTTAATGAAGCAGCATAATTTTAATGCGATCCGTTCCAGCCACTATCCGAACGCACCATTTTTCTATGAAATGTGTGACAAGTATGGATTCATGGTGATAGATGAAGCAGATATTGAAGCTCATGGTCCATTTATGATTTACAGAAAAGAAGACACCGATTACAATCGGTTCAAACGATGGAATGAGAAGATTGCAGATGATCCGGTATGGGAAGAGGCAATCGTTGATCGTGTAAAACTCATGGTGGAACGTGACAAAAACCGTTTCTGTATTGTTATGTGGTCAATGGGAAATGAGAGTGCTTATGGCTGCAACTTTGAAAAAGCACTAGAATGGACAAAGAATTATGATCCAGACCGCATCACACAATATGAGAGTGCAAGATACCGTAATTATGATGAAACATATGATTACAGCAATCTGGATGTGTACAGCCGGATGTACCCGGCACTTTCCGAAATTCAGGAATATCTGGACAAGGACGGAAGCAAGCCATTCCTTCTAGTCGAGTACTGCCACAGCATGGGAAATGGACCTGGAGATTTTGAAGATTATTTCCAAATGATTCAGGACAACGATAAAATGTGTGGTGGTTTTGTTTGGGAATGGTGTGACCATGCGATTGCTCATGGTACTGCCGAGAATGGAAAGACAATCTATGCTTATGGAGGAGATCATGGAGAAGAGATCCATGACGGCAATTTCTGTATGGATGGATTGGTATATCCGGACAGAACTGTACACACAGGACTGTTGGAATACAAGAATGTATATCGCCCTGTAAGAGTTGTTTCCTATGATAAAGAAAGTGGAGAGCTGGTGCTTCACAACTACATGGATTTTGATGACCTGAAAGATTATGTGAAAATCAGCTATGAACTGACACAGGATGGTCTTGTGATCAGCAAAGGCATACTTTCGGAATTTTCTGTGGCATCACACGGGGAAGGAAAAACAAACCTGAAGATCAGTGTGCCAGAGAATGGGAAATGTTATTTAAAACTCATTTACTACCTGAAAAAAGAAATGCCATTGCTGGAAGAGAATCACATCCTTGGATTTGATGAGATCGAAGTAAGCCAGAAGGATGCCAAATGCCAGTTGGCGGAAAAATGGTTGGAAAAAACAGCAACGGACTCTGAATTACAGGTGAATGAAGATGATACACAGATTCACATCAAAGGTCGTGAATTTGCGTATACCATCGACCGACGTACTGCACTCTTTACAGAGATGAAATTTGCAGGAAGGGAATATTTGAACCATCCGATGGAATTAAATATCTGGAGAGCACCAACAGATAACGATATGTATATCAAAGCTGAATGGAAAAAAGCCCACTATGACAAGGCTTATACAAGAGCTTATACGACAGAGGTTGTGCAGGGAAAACATGGTGTGAAGATTGTAAGCCATGCTTCTGTTGTGGCAGAGACAGTGCAGAAGATTCTTGATGTGACGATTACATGGAAAATAGATGCTTCAGGAAAGATTGATGCAGACATAGAAGCAACAAAAGATGGAGAATTCCCAGATTTGCCAAGATTTGGTGTGAGGATGTTCCTGGATAAGAAACTTGCAGATATCAGATACTTTGGAATGGGACCGCAGGAGAGCTATCGTGACAAGCATCAGGCAGCGAGTCACGGTCTGTACCGGGCAAATGTAGGGGATTTACATGAGGACTATATCCGTCCACAGGAAAATGGAAGCCATTACGATTGTGAATATGTAGAGCTTAACAACAGCCGATATGGAATTGTGGCATCCGCAGAAAAGGCATTTTCATTCAATGCTTCTTATTATACACAGGAAGAACTTGAGAAGAAAACGCATAATTATGAATTAATAGAATCAGATAGTGTGGTATTTTGTGTTGACTACGCATTAAATGGCATTGGTTCTAATAGTTGTGGACCGGTTGTATTGGAGCAGTACCGATTTGATGATGTATTATTCCGGTTCCAGTTTACTCTGGTTCCGTATGTAAAGGGATAATAAAGTTTCAAGTAACTCGTAAACAAGGAAAAAGAGTCTGGCTGTTCTGCAAGATCCGGATATACAGAACAATCAGACAAAAACAAAACAAAAGAAAAATTTAGAATTAGGCATCTTGAGATTCTAAGTGCAATGAATATGAGGAGCAAAAGAATCCTATGGAAGAAAAAAAGTATTTAAAATGGTATAACAAAATCGGATATGGTTCGGGTGATATCGCAGGAAATGTGGTCTATGCGTTCCTGACATCCTTCATGATGCCCTATCTGACAGACTCAGTAGGACTTGCTGCAGGTGTCGTAGGTACCCTGATTGCCGTATCAAAACTATTTGATGGTTTCACGGATATATTTTTTGGATCAATGATTGACAAAACACACAGTAAAATGGGAAAAGCGAAGCCATGGATGCTATACGGATATATTGGTTGTGCCATTACGCTGGTCTGCTGCTTTACAGTACCGGTCAGTTTGGGAACAACGGCTAAATATGCATGGTTCTTTATTTCATATACACTGTTAAATGGTGTGTTTTATACAGCAAACAATATTGCTTACTCAGCACTTACGTCACTGATTACAAAGAACAGCAAAGAGCGTGTACAGATGGGATCTTACCGTTTTATTTTTGCATTTTCAACAAGTCTTCTGATTCAGGCGATTACAGTTGGATTTGTAGATAAATGCGGTGGAGATACTGCAGCATGGAGAACGGTTGCTATTATCTATGCAATCATTGGTCTGGTCGTAAATACGATTTCAGCACTTTCTGTTAAGGAACTTCCGGAGGAGGAACTTAATGAAGGAGAAGTAAAGAATGATAATGAAAAGTATGGAATGGTACAGGCATTCAAGCTTCTTGTCAAAAACAAATATTACATGATGATTTGTGGAACATATATTTTACAGCAGTTATATGGTGCCATGATTGGAGCTGGCATTTATTACATGACATGGGTACTGAAAAATAAGAATTTGTTTGGACAATTTGCATGGGCAGTAAATATTCCACTGATTATTGCCCTGATTTTTACACCGACATTAGTTGGTAAGTGGAAAGGCATGTATAAACTGAATTTAAGAGGTTATGTCTTAGCAGTCATCGGTAGAGCACTTGTTGTTGTTGCCGGATATATGGGTAGTGTTCCGCTGATGATGGCGTTTACAGCTCTTGCAGCCTTAGGTCAGGGACCATGGCAGGGAGATATGAATGCTGTTATTGCATCCTGCTCTGAATACACTTATCTTACACAGGGAAAGAGAATTGATGGAACGATGTACTCTTGTACTTCTCTTGGTGTAAAAATCGGTGGAGGTATTGGAACCGCTGTTGTTGGATGGATGCTTGAGCTCAGTGGATATGTCGGAACAAATGCAACTCAGCCACAGTCTGCACTTGATATGATGCAGTTCATGTATCTTTGGCTTCCGTTAATCTTTGATGTATTGATTATGTTTGCACTTTCAAGAATGAATGTTGAAGATGCAAATAAAAAACTGAAAGCAGAAAAAGGAATTGCTGCAGATGAAGTAACAGATAAATCGGACATGAATTAGATTTGTAATTCCTCCTTTTCTTATTTACAAGTTGATTATAAGATAGGTGTAAAAGAATTGCTTGCCAAATCGAAAGAAGATATAGACAAATGTTGCAAAGGGGAGTATTTCATGCAATTAAAATATGTTGACACAAAAGAGGAGATCATAGCAATAAATAGGAAGGCAAAACATATTGAACCACATCTTCATAATGCACTGGAGATTGTTTGTGTAACGAGTGGGACATTAGAGCTTGGTGTCGGACAGGAGCTTTACCATATGGAAAAAGGAGATATAGGCTTTGTATTTCCAAATGTTATTCATCACTATCAGGTACTGACACCAGGGGTAAATACAGTGACTTATCTGATTGCATCGCCATTTACGATTGCCAAATTTGCAGATATCATGCAATCCATGGCTCCTGAATACCCAATCATCACAGCGGAAAAGGTTGAATCAGAGGTATATAGGGTTATAAATGCAATTTTAGAGACAGAACAGTCGGATATTACTGTTGCACAGGCATATCTTCAAATTGTGTTTGCGCGCTGCATAGGAAAACTGAATCTAGTAGAGAAGAGTCATGTGGGGAGCAAAGACCTTATTTACCAGACGGTTTCCTATATATCAGCAAATTTCAAGAAAAAGTTATCATTGGAAGAAATGGCAAAAGACCTGGGTGTGAGTAAATATGTCTTATCCAGACTCTTTTCCAAAATCTTTCATAGAAATTTCAATCAGTATCTTAATGATGCAAGGTTGAACTATGCATGTCATCGCTTGGAAAATACGAGCGATTCTATTACAAATATTTGCCTGGATAGTGGATTTGAAAGCCAGAGGACATTTAACCGGGTATTCAAGGAAAGATATAAAATTTCGCCAAGTGACTATCGAAGTACATGTGTGAAGGATATGCAGTCATAAAATGTTCTGCAGATAGAAAAATTTACTTTGATTTCACACCGCTATGCATTTGATTTTATGCATGGATGATACAATGTTAAAATGGTCGTAGAAAACAGATTTTTCTGAAGTGAAAGAACAAGGCATACTCTAAAGAGAAAGAAAGGCAGGACATATATGAATATGGGAAAATCAGTAATTGATTTTAATGAGAAAAAAGGCTTTATCTGTGATATGGATGGTGTAATTTATCATGGCAATCAGATATTGCCAGGTGTTCCAGAATTCATTCAGTGGCTACATGATGAAAAGAAAGAATATTTATTTTTGACAAATAACAGTGGATATACACCACGAGAATTAAATCAGAAACTGGCTAGGATGGGACTTAATGTGCCAGAAGAACATTTTTATACCAGTGCATTGGCAACAGCCGCATTTTTAAAAGAACAGGCGGCAGGATGTTCGGCATTTGTGATAGGAGAAGCCGGCCTGTTAAATGCACTTTATGATGTAGGTATCACAATGAATGATGTAAATCCGGATTATGTTGTTGTGGGAGAGGGACGCTCCTATTCATTGGATACATTAACAAAAGCAACGAATTTAGTTCTGAAAGGTGCAAAGCTGATCGGAGCAAACTCAGATGTTTCCGGACCGATTGAGAACGGCATTGCTCCTGCTTGTCGTGCATTGGTTGCACCGATAGAAATGGCAACAGGAACACAGGCATATTTCTGTGGAAAACCCAATCCACTGATGATGAGAACAGGATTAAATATGCTTGGATGTCATTCAGCAGAAGCAGTAATGGTTGGGGACCGTATGGATACAGATGTGATTTCAGGAATGGAAAGTGGTATGTCTACTGTATTGGTTCTCTCTGGATGTTCAACGAAGGACACACTCAAAACTTATGCTTATCTTCCGACAATGGTATTGAATGGAGTGGGAGATATCGCCAGTATAGCAAAAGCAAAAGAGAAATAGTGTGCGATAACTGGAAAATGTTGTAAGTAAGATACATAAAGTTGTACTTAAAATGAATACACAATATGTGAAAGCGTCTAGGTCATTCAATCGGATATGGAAAGAAAGAGACAGTGCACAGCCGAGACTTTTGGAAGCGATACTGTATAAAGATAACTTTAACAGAGCGTATAAGAGAGTTAAGGCAAACAAGGGAGCGCCAGGAATTGATGGCATGACCATTGAGGAGGCTCTTCCATATCGAAAGGAACATCAACAAGAGTTAACCGACCGCATTTATCGTGGAAAGTATACTCCGTCTCCCGTAAGACGAGTTGAGATTCCACTCAAAAGAGGGCTCATTGCCCTCTTTTATCAATCCTCATAGTGTCCACGGCAGGAAATAATCCACAAAAATCCATTTTCATCAATGTTGTAGACGAGTCTGTTTACATCATCAATTCTTCGGCTCCACGCTTTTCTGTGACGAAGCGGTTCCGGTTTCTCTGTCAACCGATGTGATTCATGAATCGTATAAAAATCATGGAATAAATAATATCAATATGATAGATTATAATTTGAAAAGACCCTCTTGAATCGTTTGGATCAGGTGTTTATGATAAGATGAAATAAGAACATAGCGTAGCTTATTAGGAGATCATTATGTGTGGACGGTATTATGTGGATGACGAAACAGCAGAAGAAATCGAAAAAGTAATCCGCTTGGAGAGATCCGGACCATCAAACAGCTGCAGATACACTCCCAGGAACGAAAGAACTATGCAGGTATTCCATCCATAGTGTTTGATTGTACGATTGTCATTTTAGGCAGACAGCTAGCCGCAAAGCTGATATACTATATGTCAGAGGGCAGGTGGGTGCTGAATTTTAAATAGTAAGAATGGAAACCATACCTATGAAAATGAAAACTGAGGAAACCATAAAACTGATCAAATATGTTACCGGCTCCGTAGCTGCCGTACTGCTTGCAGCAGCCCTGCAGCTTCAGTTTGCGTATGCCGCAGGGATTATCACTCTCCTGACGATCCAGGACACGAAGAAGGAAACTGTGCGGATAACAGCGAAGCGCATGATCATATTTGTGATCATGACGATCTTGTCAGCAGTGATCTTTCCACTTGCCGGATATCACGTGTGGGCGTTCGGTATTGTACTGATCCCATATCTGTTTAGCTGCATGGCATTAGACATGAAGGAAGCGATTGCTCCTATTGCAGTACTTTGTACACATTATGTTTCAGCTAAGAGCTGCAGTCCGTCCATGATTCTGAACGAATTCCTGATCCTGGTGATCGGAGCGGGGATAGGCACACTGTGGAATCTCTATATGCCGGATGGCAGAAGACAACTGTTGGATTATCAGAAAACCGTGGATGATAAAATCGTGTACATCTTACACAGAATGGCGATCTACATTGAACTGGAGGACAAAACGGATTATACTGGAAGCTGCTTTGATGAACTGGATGCAATGCTTGTGAACCTGAAAAAAGAGGCATTACGATATATGAATAATCATCTGATCACAGAGGATGATTACTATTACGAATATATGCAGATGCGGGCAAGACAGTGCGTGATACTGAAAAGAATATATGCAGACATCATCCGTCTGACCACTACGCCGGAGCAGGGGAAAGCACTGGCAGATTTTATACGTCAGACTGCCGATGAATTTGAAGAACAAAATAATGTGGAAACCCTGCTGTCGGAGTTAGAGAGACTGCACCACTATTATGAACAGCAGCCGCTCCCGGTCACGAGACAGGAATTTGAAAACCGGTCCATGCTGTATCATATCCTGGAAGACATGAAAGCGTTTCTTGACATCAAAAAAGACTTTATCACAGCAAGATAATGCGAGACTTTGAACAGAGAACATAACAATATAAAAAACGAGATCAGGAGGCTATCGGAAATGACGGAAAGAGAAAAAATGTTAAGCGGAGAGTTGTATGATTCATCGGATAACGAATTGGAACAATTACGTTTGCATGCACGTAAATTAGCAAGAAGATATAATTTGACAGATGAGGATCAGCAAGAGGTGCAGACACAGATATTGCGGGAATTATTGCCGGCAACAGAGGAACTTCCGTATCTGCAGGCACCGGTCTATTTTGATTATGGATGTCATACTTACTTCGGAAAATATAGCTCTGCTAATTTTAATTTCACATGCTTAGACGTAGGTGAAATACATATAGGGGATAATGTGATGATCGGTCCTAATGTTACATTGGCAACTCCTATGCATCCATTATTGCCTGAGGAGCGTAATGTCAGGAAAAGAGAAGATGGCAGCCTTTATACTCTTGAGTATGCGAAGCCGATCACTATAAAAGATAATTGCTGGCTGGCATCCAATGTGGTTGTTTGTGGTGGTGTTACCATAGGGGAGGGATGCGTCATAGGAGCAGGAAGTGTTGTGACCAGAGATATTCCTCCCTATAGCCTGGCAGCCGGAAACCCATGCCGTGTTATTCGCAAAATAACCGAAAAAGATCATATGATTTTGACATAGAGCATTCGTGAGGGTTAACATGTTAAACAGAGAAATACAATCAGACAGGAAAAACAAAAATATAATAGGTATGATGCAAAGCTGTCTTATATTGATCCTGGTGGTTCTTATTATTATGATAATGGTACAAATTACCAGGTTACAGGGGACTGCACGTGTGATCAATTATGCAGGTCTGGTGCGTGGAGACACGCAGCGCATGGTGAAATTAGAAATTACAGGAAGCCGGAGCGATGAATTGATAAAATATCTGGACGATATTCTGAGCGGATTAAGATATCAGGATGGACATTATGATCTGGTAAAACTTCACGATAAAGAATATCAGGATAAATTGCAGGTTCAGAGTGATTATTGGGAGAAATTAAGAACAGAAATCGAGGCAGTAAGAAGCAAGGGCTATCAAAATACAGATATTGTGAATATGAGCGAAATTTATTTTCATATGGCAGATGAAACGGTGTTTGCTGCGGAAAATTATTCAGAAAAAATTGCAGTAAAGATACGTACGATAGAACTGTTGTCAGCGCTGGATATGTTGTGTCTGGTGATTCTGGTTATTATGCAGACGCTGACAGCTATGAAGATGGCAATGAAAAATAAGCTGTTAGAACAGAGGGCATATACGGATGCCCATACCGGACTGCCTAATAAAGGCGCCTGTGAGGCTCTGCTTAGAGATCAGGATACCATTGTTGAGCCTACAGCCTGCATCATGTTTGATCTGAATAATCTGAAGACTACAAATGATACCATGGGACATTCGGCAGGAGACCGGTTGATCATGGATTTCGCCCGGCTTTTACGCAGCGTGATCCCGGACAAGCATTTTGTGGGAAGATATGGCGGAGATGAATTCATGGCTGTGATTTATCATACAAGCAAAACGGAGATTGAGGAACTGTTACAAGGCTTAAGCAGAGAAAAAGACAGATGGAATAATAACGAAAATCAAATTCCGATCGACTATGCATGCGGATGGGCACACTCAACGGATGAAGGAACCTGCACGCTGCAGATGTTACTGGATAAGGCAGATTCCTATATGTATGAAAATAAACAACTATGCAAGAAGTATAATTTATGTTTACGTCAAGGAACTCAAAAATAGAGTAACTATTCAGAACCCCATTCGCAGAACGCAGTTTTGCAGCTCTGAATAGTTACAAAAAGAATACAAACTAGAATTATGAAAAGCCTCCATACGGGAGACAGAATTTAGATTGATTTTCACCAGTTTATTGCAATAGAATCACTAATATTTGGTAAAAAAAATTATATTTTTTAATAGATTTTTCCAATCAACTGTGCTATAATACGGACGTTTAAGCACATAGAAGTTGAATTGAAAATTTACAAAGGAAGGGAAAACTATCATGGAAAAGATCAAAAAGCATATAGCTAACTTAAAGGTTGCAGGAAAATTAAAATTATATCGAATGACAGTGCTTGTTATGACATTCTTTTTAGTGTTGGTGGCACTGATCTCGACATTAGTGATCCGTTCAAATATAGAGAAGATTACAGAGGTCTGGTCTCCGGCATTGGAAGATCTGCAGGAATTAGAAACAATGACTGCAAAATATAGAATCAAACAGTATCAACATCTGGTAGAATCAGAGGATGCTGCTATGACCTCCTGCGAAGAAGAAATTCAGAAGCTGGAGAGTCAGATCGAGGATACCGATGCGAATCTGGAGGCAATCATGTCTGCAGACAGAGATGCTCAAGAAGGACAGGACGATTACGAAGTAGCAAACGCTGCATGGGAAGAATACAGAGCTGCTTCGGATGAAATCCTGAAGTTGAGCCGTGAGGGCAAACAGCAGGAAGCAGCGAAACTGATGACCGGAGAGGTGTATGAAGAGTATACGTCATTTGCTGAGAAATTAACTACATTGCGTAATGAGTTCCAGGTAGAATTAGACCGGGCAAAGACCATGGCCAATGTATGCACCATCATCATATTTGTTGTGATCGTGGCAGCAGGTCTTGCGATTGCTGTAGTGACAACACTGATCGGAAGGATCATTACCAATTCCATTACAGAGCCGGTAGAACAGATAGAGGCAGCAGTTGCCAGCCTGCGCAAGGGCGAACTGTCCAACGTAGAAATGCTTACCTATGAGTCTGAGGATGAGCTGGGTGGTACCATCAGGAATCTGAAAGAAGCCATGGGTATTCTGGCAGATTATGTCAGCGAGATCTCTGTGGAGGTAAAGGCAATCGCACAGGGTGACTTGACCAGAAATGGTGATGACATTACGGATTTCCTGGGCGATTTCTCGGAATTGAAGACATCACTGCTGTATATCCTGAAGCGGTTTAACAGTACCCTGACTGAGATCAGAAATCTGGCAGAACAGGTATCATCGAATGCATCAGAGGTGGAAAATGCATCAAAATCCCTGGCGGATGGTGCAACAGAGCAGGCAGGAGTCATCGAGGAATTGAATGCCACCATTGACACTGTCGTGGATCTGGCTGCAGATACAGCGAAGGAAACGCAGAGCGCATCGGCACGTGTAAAAACCTCTGCAAACAAAGCGAACGAAGAAAAAGAAAAGATGAACGAGCTGCTGACGGAGATGGAGCACATTACAGAAATCTCCAAGGAGATCGGTAATATTATCACAGATATCGAGGATATTGCATCCCAGACCAACTTGTTATCCCTAAATGCTTCCATTGAAGCTGCCAGAGCAGGAGAAGCAGGAAGAGGCTTTGCGGTGGTTGCGGATCAGATCGGCAAGCTGGCAGCAGATAGTGCGAAGTCGGCTGTGAATACGAGAGATCTGATCGATAAGACCTTAGTGGAAATCGAAAAAGGCAATACGATCACAAGAACAACAGCAGACGCATTCAATCAGATCATTGCAGACATGGAGTCCTTTGCAGAGATTGCAGAGAACACCATGGAGAAAGCCAACTCCCAGGCAGAGTCCTTGGAGCAGATCGGCAAGGGAATTGAACAGCTGTCAGGCGTAGTACAGGGCAATGCAGCATCCTCCGAAGAGAATACTGCGATCAGTGTTAATCTGGCAGAGGGAGCAGCCAAGATGCATGACCGCGTGAATATCTTTAAGCTATTCTAGAAAAATGGCAGGAATAGAGTGAAGCTGTCGGAAGGAAGGTTCTTGTTGTGATTAATGATATATTTAAAGTGTTTGGAGAGCAGACAGCAGAAATCTTATTTCAGATCATTACAGAATGTATGGATGATTACCTGTATATATTTGATCTGCAGAATAATATCTTTGAGATTTCACAGTCAGCTGTGAAACGGTTTAATATGTCGAAAAATGTTCTGACAGATGCTGCAAATGAAGTTATGAAGGTAGTATATGAGGAAGACCGCAGGATGCTTGCAAAGCATCTTGCGGATATATGCGAAGGAAGAGAAAATGTACATAATCTTCATTACAGGTGGCTTGATAAAGGCGGTATGCCTGTATGGATCAACTGTCGTGGTATCGTGATCAATGATCAGCAGGGAAAGGCAGGGTATCTGATCGGGTGTCTGAATGAGACAGGCAACATGAGAAGAGCTGATAATGTCACAGGACTGCTTGGCGGTCCGGAATTCCTTGCTTACCTGTGTTCACAAAAGGAACCAATTTCCAAGGGCTTTTTCATGCATGTAGGAATTGATGATTTTGGAGCGATCAATAGCTCCAGGGGAGCTGATTATGGTAATTATATCCTGAAAAGCGTAGCCGACTGTATGAAGGAATGCCTTTCAGACAAGCAGAGAATTTACCATCTGGTAGCGGATCAGTATGTGATCGTGGATCTGGAAGCTTCCTCCGCAGAAGACGCTGTGGCACTGAAAGAAAAGATTACAGATAAACTTCATAATTTCATAGTAACCGAAAATTATGAAGCTATATTTTCTATTTCTATTGGTGTTATAGATGCAGCAACATTTTGTGAGGGAACCGAAGAATGCCGCAAAAAGTTTGAATTTGCCTTGAAACAGGCAAAAGGCATGGGTAAAAACGGATTCTATGTTTTTGACCAGGATGACTATGAGGTCTTTTTACGAAAAGGAAGAATTGTAGCAGCACTTCGTAATGCTATTGTAAACAATTATGAAGGCTTTGAAGTCAATTATCAGCCGATCGTGGACTGTCAGTCCGAACAGATCATTGGAGCAGAGGCACTGATGCGTTTTTCCATGATAACGGAAGAAGGGCGGGAGTTTGTTTCACCGATGGAGTTTATCCCATTATTGGAAGAGACCGGATTGATCATTCCCGCCGGAAGATATATTTTGAACGAAGCTGCAGCAATGTGCTGTGAAATGCAGAAATATATTCCGGATTTCAGGATAAATGTCAATGTTTCTTATGTTCAGATCCTGCAGGGCAATGTGGAGCGGGATATTTTGGATGTGATTCAAAAGTATGCTTTAAAGCCGGAATGTTTATGCGTTGAAATGACAGAAAGCGGATTTATGGATATGACACCTTCGTTCTGCAAATTCCGTAAAAGCTTGGAAAAGAACGGGATCTCCTTCGTGATCGATGATTTTGGAACAGGATATTCTAACCTTCATTGTATCCGTGATATGAATCCGAGTTACGTGAAAATGGACAGGGATTTTACTGCCAAGGCGATGAACAGTGACAGGGATTATGAATTATATAAAAATATCATCCCCATGGTACATAGTATTAATGTCAGAATATGTGCAGAAGGCATCGAGGAAAGAGAATGGCTTCTGAAAATGAAAGAAATGAAGGTGGATTATCTGCAGGGATATTATTTTGGCAGACCCTGCGGGAAGGAACAGTTTCTACAGCAATATGCCAGTGGCATCAATGTTAAATAAAGAGAGTAAGGCAGACTCAGCTATGTGGGGCTGCCTTATTTTATGGTCTTATCAGAAGGATGAGTTCCTAACGGCTTGTCTGAGTCTCTCCAGGTCATCTACATCAGGGTGAGACAATGCACAGTCAAAATTCTGGATCAATACATCAAGATTTGCCGGATGATCAGGAGCTTCCTTCATTTTCAAGTAGCGTTCCCGGACAGACTGCGGCATTCTGCCCTGACACATATACTCTCCGACGATAACATTGCTTGCGTCAACGAACTGCTTAACCTGATTCAGGATTTTCCGGAAATAGACATCACTGCCACCAAAGCCTGCAGTTCCAAACAGAAAAATCTGTTTGTTCTTTAACTGCGATAATAGCTGTAATGTCTTGGTATCTGCATTTCCCTTGTCTGTCCAAAATCCGATATAGAGCAGTTCGGAAGAAGGGATCACTGTGTCGGACACACCGAAATACTCACATTCATCCTGTGGTAATGCCTCGTGGATCGCATCAGCCAGCACCTTGGTATTACCTGTTAAGCTGCTATAAATGATGGAATATTTTTTATTCTTCATATCATGTTGTCTCCTTTCATAGGATCATGAAATTATCATATCGCATTCCTATTTTAGTTCGGAAAGCATGATTTGTCGAATGAATTTTCCATAAACATTTTACGGGGGCTGCCCCGGTATCATTTAATGAGGTTAAAAAAGTTGACAGAAGAGAAATATACGATCCGAAAGTATAAAAGAATTTTATTTTATGTGGTGATCCTTGTGCTGCTTGCAGCCTTTGTTTTAGGGCAGCGCATTTACCCCAGTGAGAGGGACACGGTCACGGAGGAAAGCATTACTTTTACGGGAACCTTTTACCGGGTGCTGGCAGACGGAACAGAAGAAGAAATCCCAGTTCCGGGCAAATGTGATGTGCCGGCAGGAGAGCTTCTGGTCATACGGTCAGTGCTCCCGCAGGATTATAAGGAAAATACGATCGCCATCAGGTCCTCCCTGGAGAATGTGCGTATTTACATCGGAGGGGAACTGAGGACGGTGTATGATACGGAGAATACCAGGCCCTTTGGGAAAAATTCTGCCAGCCGGTATGTGTTCTGCGAGACATCAGGCGAGGATGCGGGAAAGGAAGTGCGGATCGAACTGCAGTCCTTTACCCACAAGTATTCCGGTGTCGTCAACACGGTATATTGTGGGGATAAATCAGATATCTGGGCATATATGTTCCACTGCTATTTTATGGTAACTCTGATCGCCTGCGCCATGCTGTTTGCCGGACTGGTCGTGCTGATCATCAGTCTGGTGCTTGATATTATATATAAGACGAGATTTGATCTGGAGTACCTGGGATGGTGCATGCTCCTGGGAGCAGTGTGGATGCTGGGAGAATCGAAGCTGCGCCAGCTGTTTGTTTCCAATGCTTCTATTCTGTCGAATATGTGCTTCTTCGTTGTGATGCTCTGCCCGGTTCCGATCATGTTCTATATTGACAGTGTGCAGCAGGGAAGGTACCGGAAGGTCTATCATGTGGCAGAGTGTATCACCTATGTGAATTTTGTACTATGCACGGCCTTACAGGTACTGAATATCGCAGATTTTATCTCGACAATGTTCTTGTCCCACCTAGTGATCGCAGGAACGTTCCTGACGGTATTTATCACCATTTGCCGGGATCTCATCAAGGGAACGGCGAAACATTACAAGCTTCCGCTGATCGGACTGGTAGCTGCCATGATCGCAGTCATGCTGGAAGTGACAGCGGTGTATCGAGTGGTGTCATTGTCCGGGATCTTTATCGCAACCGGACTGGTGGTCCTGCTGGTCGTTACGCTGATCCAGACAATGGACCGCATCCGCGAGCTGGAGCTGGCCAGGCAGAGAGAGGCCAGGGAAAGCCTGGATTATCTGACTGGTCTTCCCATGCGTCATAAGGGTGAAAAGCTGATCCTTGAGAAAATGCAGGAGCATGATGGCTGTCTGGGGTTTGTCGATATGGATAATCTGAAGAAGATCAACGATGTCTATGGACATAAGGCAGGGGACCGTGCTCTCAGGCTGGTAGGAGCAATGCTCACAGAGTGCATGGAGAACGCAGTGGTCTGCCGGCTGGGAGGAGATGAATTCCTGTTCTATCTGCCGGAGGCATCAGAAGCAGAGATGAGCATGCGGATAAGAAAGCTGTTTGACAGCTTTGGTGCGGCAAAAAATGTCACGGCGGAGACTTCACCGGCATCCTTGTCCTGCGGTCTGTGCATGTGCAGACAGGGAGGAAACTTTGAAGAATATTATATAAAAGCGGATAAGGCGTTGTATTATGTCAAACAGAACGGTAAAAACAGTTACCGGTTTTATGAGGAGCTGGAGGAACAGCAGCTGGATACACAGGCCAGAAAAAATGACCTGGAGGTAATCGCCGGAGCATTGCTGGAGAGCGGAAGCTATACAGGAGCATTAGATCTTGACTATCGTGAGTTTGCCAGACTGTATCAATATGTAAGCAGCCTGGGAGAACGATACCGGCACCGCTGTTATCTGGTGCTGGTCACCATGGATGCAAAATCAGACCAGACGATGTACATTGATCATATCGATAAAGCAATGGAGTGCATGGAGAAAGCAATCCGGCAAAATATCCGGAAGAACGATATATGCACCCGATACAGCTCTCTCCAGCACCTGATCATACTGGTGGAAGCAGAAGAATCGTATATCCCGGATATTTTACAGCGGATATTCATGAATTATTATGATGCCTACGGCAGGAATGATTTTCTTCCCCGGTATGAGTACAGGAAGATGACACAGGCATCAGATGGAATCCCGGGAAAAACAGAAGATGAAGATTAAAAAGCATGCTGTAAGCTCCATGACGGGTGCTTACATGGAATCATATGAAATCATATCAAAAAACCCAGGCACATCGGCTCAGCTGATGTGCCTGTTTTAAGCAAATTTTTTATTAAAAAGTTTACAAAATTTTACGATAATGTTCAAAAATATACAATTTATCAAAAGTGATGTAGACAAACAATAAAAAAGTGGGTAATATGTATATATAATAAGCTCGACAGGCAAAAAGTATGTACAATATGCTACATAATTAAAGCAAGAAATATAAAATAGGGAGGAATGTTGTCGATGAAACAGTTCAGCTATGTTATTAAGGATGAAATCGGTCTGCATGCACGTCCTGCGGGACTGCTCGCCAAGGAAGCGAAAAAGTATCAGAGTACAGTGACACTTTCCTGTAAGGGGAAATCAGCTGCAGCAAGCAAGCTGATGGCGATCATGGGAATGGGCGTGAAGCACGGAGACAACGTGGAAGTTACGGTAGAAGGAGCGGATGAAGATACCGCCGCAGCAGAGCTTCAGAAGTTTTTCCGTGAGAACCTCTAGGAGAAGACCTGCACGACAGAGTTTGGAAGGTAGAAAATGGAAAAATATATTGGAAAATCCGTATATAAGGGAACAGCGATCGGACCTGTCAGTGTTCTGAAGAAAAAGGACAGTCTCGTTAAGAGAATCCATATCGACAACACAGCGGAAGAACTGAAACGGCTGGATGCGGCTAAGGAACGTACGATGACGCAGCTGGGGCAGTTATACGAGAAGGCGCTGCAGGAGGTCGGAGAAGTCAATGCAGCTATTTTCGAGGTGCATCAGATGATGCTCGAGGATGACGATTATCAGGATGCCATTCACAGCATGATTCAGAACGAAGAAGTGAATGCAGAGTATGCGGTGGCAGTGACTGGTGATAATTTTGCAGAGATGTTCGCCAACATGGATGATGAATATATGCAGGCCCGCTCTGCGGATGTCAGGGATATCTCCAACCGGCTCGTCCGCAATCTGTCCGGGGAGGAGCAGATTGACTGGAGTACCATGGAGCCGTCGATCATTGTGGCAGATGATCTGACACCCAGTGAGACGGTACAGATGGATAAGAGTAAGATCCTGGCCTTTGTCACAGTACATGGCTCAACGAATTCCCATACTGCGATCCTGGCACGTATGATGAATATTCCGGCACTGATAGGGGTACCATTGGAACTGGAGAAAATCCATAACGGAACCCGTGCTATTGTGGACGGCAGGGAAGCGGTATTTTACCTGGATCCGGAGGAAGAGCAGCTCCGGCAGGCAGAAGCGGCACAGCAGACAGAGCAGAGACAGAGAAGCCTGCTGGCAGATTACAAGGGACGGGAATCCGTGACAAAGAGCGGACGCAAGGTCAATGTATATGCCAATATCGGCAGCGTATCGGATGTGGCATATGTACTGGAGAATGATGCGGAGGGTATCGGCCTGTTCCGCAGTGAATTCTTATATCTCGGAAGGGACTCTCTTCCGGATGAGACAGAACAGTTCAATGCTTACCGTCAGGTGCTGCAGATGATGGCAGGGAAAAAGGTCATCATCCGTACCCTTGATATCGGTGCGGATAAAAATGTAGATTACCTCGGACTGGGCAAGGAAGATAATCCTGCCATGGGATACCGTGCGATCCGGATCTGTCTGGAGCAGCCGGAGATCTTCAAGACCCAGCTGAGAGCACTTCTCAGGGCGGCAAAATACGGAACACTGGCCATTATGTATCCGATGATCATTTCCGTGGAGGAAGTGCTGGATATTCAGAAAATCGTGGCTGAGGTGGCTAAGGAGCTGGAGGAAGAAAAGCTTCCTTACGCAATTCCGGAACAGGGAATTATGATCGAGACTCCTGCGGCTGTCATGATGAGTGAAGAGCTGGCGGAGCATGTTGATTTCTTCAGTATCGGCACGAATGATCTGACACAGTATACTCTGGCTATCGACAGGCAGAACAACAGACTGGACAGATTCTATAATCCACATCATGAGGCAGTCCTGCGTATGATACAGATGACTGTTGATGGGGCACATAAGCATGGAAAATGGGTCGGCATCTGCGGAGAGCTGGGAGCGGATACGACACTGACCACACGATTTGTGCAGATGGGAATTGATGAACTCAGTGTGGCACCGTCCATGGTACTGAATGTCCGTAGTAAAATATGTGAAATGGAGTGAGAGATTCATGAGAATATACAAAGCGAAAGATTATGCAGATATGAGCAGAAAGGCTGCAAATATTGTATCAGCACAGGTTATCATGAAACCGAACTGTGTTCTCGGACTGGCTACGGGATCTACTCCCATCGGCCTGTACAAACAGCTGGTGGAATGGTTCCGCAAGGGAGACCTGGATTTTTCTGAGGTTATGACGGTGAACCTGGATGAATATAAGGGTCTGAGCCGGGAAAACGATCAGAGTTATTACTATTTTATGCACCAGAATCTGTTTGACCATGTGAATATCCCGGTGGAAAATACACATCTGCCTAACGGAATGGAGCCGGATTCGGAGAAAGAATGCCGTAGATATACGGAATTGATCCAGTCGCTGGGCGGTGTGGATCTGCAGCTGTTGGGAATCGGACATAACGGGCACATCGGCTTCAACGAACCGGGAGAGAGTTTTGACAAGCAGGTACATTGTGTGAACCTGACAGAGTCTACGATCGAAGCCAACAAGAGATTCTTCGCATCGGCTGAGGATGTCCCGAAGCAGGCATATACCATGGGGATCAAGACCATTATGCAGGCGAAGAAAATATTGATCGTAGCCAGCGGCGAAGACAAGGCGGAGATCGTACAGAAAGCTTTCTTCGGCCCCATCACACCGCAGGTGCCGGCATCGGTATTACAGCTTCATAATGATGTAACGCTGGTGGCAGACGAAGCAGCACTCAGTAAGCTTTCTGAATAAGAAAGGGGAAGCTGATAGGTCATGAGAATCAGAAATGCAAATATATATACAGAAGAGCATCGGTTTGTCAGAGGGGATGCAGCCGTGGAGAACGGCAGGTTCGTAAGCTGTACCGGGGATCCGGCAGGTGAGGAAGCTGTTGTGGATGCGGAAGGCATGTATCTGATACCGGGACTGGTGGATATTCATTTCCATGGTTGTAAGGGCGCGGATATGTGTGACGGTACGAAGGAAGCACTGGATGTCATCACATCATATGAAGCCTCCGTCGGTGTGACAAGTGTCTGTCCGGCGACCATGACGATCCCTAAGGATGAACTGCTGGAGGTCATGAAAAATGCCGGCAGCTATGAGTATTCCGGTGGATCCCACCTGGTGGGCATCAATATGGAAGGACCCTTTATCAGTCCGGCGAAAAAGGGTGCTCAGGCGGCGGAAAATATCATGCACTGCGATTATGAATATTTCAGTCAGCTGCAGAAAGCGGCGAACGGGCTGATCAAGCTGGTAGATATCGCACCGGAGGAGCCGGGAGCGATGGAATTTATCGACAGAGCTAAAGGAGAAGTGGTCATTTCACTGGCGCATACAGCTTCCGACTATGATACAGCAAGGGAAGCCATTGAACATGGAGCATCGCATGCGACACATTTGTATAATGCAATGCCGCCGCTGAACCACAGGGAGCCCGGCGTGATCGGAGCAGTGAGAGATTCAGAGAAATGTCATCCGGAGCTGATCTGTGATGGTGTACACATTCATCCGTCAGTGATCCGTGCAACGTTTGCGATGTTTGGCGCTGACCGCATGATCCTGATCAGTGATAGTATGCGTGCAACGGGACTGGAGGATGGTGAATATACTCTGGGAGGACAGCCGGTTACCGTCAGAGGCAATCTGGCTACCCTGCATGACGGCACGATCGCCGGATCGGCGACGAATCTGATGGATTGTATGCGATTTGTAGTAAAAACAGTCGGTCTGCCGTTAGAGACGGCAGTGATGTGTGCCACGGAGAATCCGGCGAAGGAGATCGGCATTTTCAATGAAGTGGGCAGTATATCCGTTGGTAAGAGGGCAGATTTCGTACTCCTGGATCAGGAACTGAACATTGCAGCGGTATATATCGACGGAAAGGAGTTCACATGTTAGATTTTTTGAAAGGTAAGCGAAAAGGGAATTGTATCGGATCTCCCTGTAAGGGGAAGGCAGTTGCTCTTACGGAGGTACCGGATCCTACATTTTCCGAGAAGATATTGGGAGACGGATTTGCAGTGATCCCCTCTGAAGGAAAAATATATGCTCCCGCAGACGGAGAGGTGACCGTGGTATTTGATACGCTCCATGCGATTACCATGACAACGGATCAGGGAGCGGAGCTTCTGATCCACATCGGACTGGACACCGTGACGCTCAAGGGGGCCCCCTTCACGGCACATGTTGCTGCCGGAGATCATGTCAAAAAGGGCGATCTTCTGCTGGATGCGGATCTGGAGAAGATTCAGGAAGCCGGACTGCATATCATCACTCCGGTCCTGGTCTGCAATACCGATGAATATAAAAAGATCAGTATTCTGAAGGAGGGAGAGGTATCTCCCGGCGAGGACGTGCTCCAGATCTCTTAAGAGCGGTACGTCCGTATCAACTAACGAAACTGACCGGAGCTGTTCCGGTTGAGTATAATGTAAAGGAGGAGAAATGTATGAAGTTTCTTCAAAAACTGGGTAAAGCGTTAATGCTTCCCGTAGCGGTTCTGCCGATCTGCGGTATCCTCATGGGTATTGGTTACAGGTTGTGCCCGGCAACAATGCAGGGTGGTGAGATCTCGGGCATGGCAAATCTGATCGGTCTGTTCCTCGTAAAAGCAGGTGGTGCTTTGATCGACAACATGGCGATCCTGTTTGCAATCGGTGTAGGTGTCGGTATGTCAGAGAAAAATGACGGTACCGGAGCCATCGCAGCTCTGGCTTCCTGGCTGATGCTCACAACACTTCTGTCTACCGGATTTGTTACGACCATTATGCCCTCCATCGCTGAGGATGCTACCAAGACACTGGCATTCGATAAGATTGCGAATCCCTTTATCGGTATTATTGCCGGTATTATCGGTTCCATGTGCTACAACAAGTTCAAGGATACCAAGCTTCCCGACTGGCTGTCCTTCTTCAGTGGTAAGCGCTGTGTAGCTATCGTAGCAGGTGTGGTATCTATTCTGGCATCTGTTGTACTGCTGTTCGTATGGCCTTTACTGTTCGGCGGTCTGGTAGCTCTCGGTGAAGCCATTGTAGGTCTGGATGTAGTCGGTGCCGGCATTTATGCTTTCCTGAACCGTCTGCTGATCCCTACCGGATTACATCACGCACTGAACAACGTATTCTGGTTCGATACCATCGGACTTGGAGATCTGAAGCACTTCTGGGCAGGTGAGACAAGCGCTGATGTATCCTGGAGCCTTGGAATGTATATGTCCGGCTTCTTCCCTTGTATGATGTTCGGTATCCCCGGTGCAGCTCTGGCAATGGTAAAATGTGCAAAGCCCGCCAAGAAAAAGGCAGCGATCGGTCTGGTAGCTTCCGCAGCAATCTGTTCCTTCATCTGCGGCGTTACCGAGCCCTTTGAGTTTGCATTCATGTTCTTAGCTCCCGGACTGTATGTGATCTATGCAGCACTGTACGGCATCTTCACCATGATCACTGTTGCTCTTGGCTTCCGTGCAGGCTTCAGCTTCTCCGCAGGTGCGATGGATCTGTTTTTCTCATCCTCCCTGCCTGCAGCAGCCAGAATCTGGCTGATCATCCCTCTGGGTATCGCAGCATTTGTTGTATTCTACTTCGTATTCCTCTTCGCTATCAAGAAATGGGATCTGAAGACCCCCGGTAGAGAAGATGATGATGTAGAAGCAGAGAAGAAGATCGAGCTGGCAAATGATGATTTCGCAGCAATCGCAGCAACCATTCTGGAAGGCTGCGGCGGCAAGGACAACATTGCAAGCATTGACAACTGCATCACAAGACTGAGACTGGAAGTAAAAGACATTACCGCAGTGGATGATAAGGTGATTAAATCTGCAGGCGTAGCCGGTGTCATGAAACCCGGTAAGACCTCTGTTCAGGTAATCATCGGACCTAAGGTTCAGTTCGTAGCAGATGCATTTTCCAAGCTTTGCGAATAATAAAGCACTGATAAAACTGAATATATGACCGGAAGAAAGACCTGCTTGGGAAGACCACGCGGGTCTTTCTTATATATGATGTCGGGGTCAAAAGCCCCCGACTTT
>OHPQ01000319.1_pt1 | contig 29340 bp, 48 predicted proteins | sample 1577821 | NCBI WGS metagenome assembly OHPQ01 (sample SAMEA3879509, study PRJEB24766) | human gut metagenome | biome: human-associated habitat; feature: feces | place: USA | collected 1985/1987 | reverse complement strand
CTCCGGCACTACCAGTTCCTCGTACTCGGTCTGTCTTTCCATGACGAGGTCTGCGTTGGTCTTTAGCTTGGTATCCTCCCACGGCTCTGCAAGCCATGAGTTGACGAAGTTCTGCAGCTTCTCCGGGTCGTCCTTACTGTCCAGAAATTCTTTTACAATCTCCGAAAAGCGAACAAATGGAGAGTACAAAGTGTTCATCCAGAATGCTACCTTGCGGACGAACTTGGTGTTTTCCTTGACCGTCCGCCACTCTCCCTTGCGGAGCATCTCCGGCTTGTCCTGGTCTGTGATTACGCATCCGCACTCCTGGCATACATAAGTTGCGAATTCTGCACGGTCTGCGTAACTCATCCCTTCCTCTTTGGGGAAGTGTATCTGCTTCCACTTGAGTTCGATGTATTCCCCGCAGTGCGGACATGGAACGAAGTAGTGCTTCTCTATGTCTGCATCTTCCTTGGCTTTCCAGATATGCCCTGTTTTCAGTGTCGGTGTGCTTGTGATGAATATCTTCCTGTTGTGGAATGTCTTGGTTCGTTCCCTTGCCAGACTGACAGGGTCGGCTTCCTTTTTGGATGCCCCCGGATATTTATCCACCTCATCGAGAAACAGGAATCGGATTGCCTTACTCGCAAGGCTTGATGGGGAGTTCGAGCCTGCCAGTGTCAGATACATTCCATCAAACTGTAATTCCTGCAACTGCGAGTTCTCATCAAACCTCTTTCGGAGTTCCGGTGCCGCTTTGAACATCGGCTGCAGTCTGTTCTCCGATATGGATTTTGCGAGCGTATCTGTCGGATATACGATCATGGTCGGCGCAGGGTCCTGTTGGACGATGTAACCTACCATGTTCTGGAGGCACTCTGTTCCACCTACCTGCGTAGGCTTCACGTAGACGATTTCCTCTGTCTCATAATTGTTGAACTCATCCATGATGCCTTTAAGGTATGGGGTGTGTTCTGTCCGCCATGGTCCCGGCATTGCAGAGGTCTTGGCATCCAGTACCCTGTACTTGTCTGCCCACTCCGATACCGTGATGTCCTCTGGTGGCTGTAGGAACTTTAAGGCTTCCTTCTGGTATTCTGTGACCTCGTATCTACGATACGGATTTCTTGCCACGCTTTTTCTTTTCCATTTCTTCCGGTGTGCAGCCTGCCACCACAAAGCTGTTTAATAACCGGATGATTTCTGCGTTCAGATCCTTTTCTATCGAGCGAATCTCCATCGGGTCGCAGTGACCGCTAATTCTGCCGGATAGTCGGCTCGGCAGGGATAATGCAAACTTTTTGAATGAAACAAAAAATCGGCTATAGTCCATCTTCACTTCCTCGATGTCGATGTACTTACCCGATGCGATTTCTGTCTTTAATCTATGCATTTCTCCCTTGGATTCCTTGAGGGCGATCTCTGCCTGCAGTTTCTGTTCCCTCAGTTCGGCTTCCTTTTCGGACTTGCTTTTTCCGTATGCCTTGTCTGAAAGGTATTTGACATACCTCTGAATGGTAGGTGCTAATTCATACCGATTCCCCTCTTTGGTCTTGGTTGTTGATATGATGCCCTCTTGAGTAAGCTGCTGCACCCTTCGCACCGTTACTCCGAACAGAGAAGCGATGACCTCTACACGGTAGAAGCCGCCCTGCTGTTCCTCTGCCATTCTACTTTACATCCTCTGCCGGGATTCGGACTGCCTGCTGCCCGGTGTAATCTTCCCACCGTTTCACGATCACATCACAGAATCTCTCATCCAGTTCCATGATGAATGCCGTCCTTCCCAGTTGCTCTGCGGCCATGAGGGTGCTGCCGCTTCCACCGAACAGATCCAGTACATTCCATCCGGACTTACTGGAATTGGTTATGAATTTTCCGACCAGTGCGATTGGCTTCATGGTCGGGTGTATGTCATTCCTTGTCGGTTTGTTCTCGTAAATAACAGAGGTCTGATCTCTGTTTTTCCTGCGGAGTTCTTCCAGATATGCCACAAGTTCGTTTTTCTTCATGGCACTGAAATCTATATCATCTTCCAGAATGACGGTATCCTGTGTCCTGTCATTGATGAAGTAATGCGCCGCACCCTCTTTCCATCCATACAGACACGGTTCGTGTCTCCACTGGTAGTCCTGTCTGCCGAGGACGAATGCGTTCTTTTCCCAGATTAAGCACTGGGCGAGTTTCAGTCCTGCGTCAAGGAATGCCTGTCTGAATATGTGCCCGGTACTCTCTGCGTGGAATACATAGATTGCTGCCCCGGCTCTCATAAATTCATAGGCACTCTGATAGGTTGCCAGTAAGAACGAATAGAAACTCTGGTTGTCCATATTATCGTTCTTGATGTGATTGATGTTGCGGTGTCCTTTGGCAGGGAGGTACTCATCGAGCATCTCTGCCTTGTCTCCGTAGTTGACATTGTATGGCGGATCAGTGACGACAAGGTCTGCGATTTCTCCATTCATCAGAACCGCCATGTCATCCTGCGATGTACTGTCTCCGCACATGAGCCTGTGTCTGCCCAGTAGCCACACATCTCCGAGTTTGGTTACTGGTTCGGCTTCCGCCTGCTCCAGTGCTTCGTCCTCATTGAAGTCATCGTCCACTGCTTCCGGCTCGATAGCGAGTTTGTCCACCAGTTCCGTGAGGTCGTTCTGCTCGAAGCCTGTCAGTGATATGTCGTAATCTCCGAGGTCGAGGTCAAGCAGGAGGTCTTTTAACTTCACTTCATCCCATTCGCCTGTAATCTTATTCAGTGCGATGTTTAGAGCCTTCTCTCTCTGCTTGTCCAGAGCCACCACGACCACATCCACTTCCTGGTATCCGAGGTCTTTGAGGACGGTTGCCCTCTGATGGCCGCCTATGATAGTTCCATCCTCGTTTATGATGATGGGGTCAACGTATCCGAATTCTTCAATGCTCCGCCTTATTTTCTGGTATTCCGCATCGTCCGGGGTCAGTGCTTTTCTTGGATTGTATTCTGCTGCCTTTAAGTCAGCCAGTTTCCTGCGTTCAGTTCTCAGTTTCTGGTCCATTTCCAAGCCTCCTTCCCGCTTTGCGTAACGAAATGGTTAAAAATTTTTTTATTTTATCGGCAAAAAAGCCGCGCCTTCCTCGCCCCGCATTGCATTTTGGGTCTGGGTAGTACCTACGGCGATGCCGTGCCCCGCCTGCACGCAAAAGAGGACACAGCGCAGGCTCTGATGCCTTGTGCCATGTCCTCTCTGAGGGGAGCAAGTGGAGTGGTTGGGTGTGACCGTGTGGTCTGTCCCCTTGTGCTCCACGCTACTACTATAGCACACCTCGATGTACTCTTGTGTACTCTCTTGTTCTTTCTTCTGTGTGCTGTGCTTCTGTGTGGTGCTGTGCCCCTGTCCTGTGGTGTGCCCTGTGCCTTGCCTTGCCTGCCCTGCCTGTGGTGCGTCTGCGTGGTGCTGTGGCTGTGGTGCGTGGGTGCGTCCTGCCCCTGCTCTCCCTGCCCTCTGTGGGTGTGCGCTACGGTGTGCCTTGTGCTCCCTGTGCTTTTCTTGCTTTAATTCCTGGGGCAACACCTGCCCCACATATGGGGTGCTATATGTGGGTCTTATACGCTCCCTATATATGTGCCCTGTTTTTTTAGGCTTGCTATTTATGATCCGTTCTGCACATATAATAAAAAGCCGGCCCATGGATTCCGAATATGGATTTCCAAAAGTCGGCTTGAATTTTCGATGTTCTGTTTTTCTTTTTGCGGAATTTTCCCCGGTAAAATTTCCGGCTTGATATTTCCGTGATTATTTTTACTGATTTTTTCTACGCTCTATACTGCGTGGGTCTGAAAAAGTCGCCAAGATATATCCGATGATTTCGCTTTGGACATGGTTCGTAAATACAAAATATCCACGATGGAATTCCAGTAGTCCTTCTCTGGATAATTCGCTTTTAATCTTCTGCGTCAGTTTTTCCAATGACCCTTCTTCGATATCTCTTTCTATATCGTAATATCCGCCATACATTGCGCTTTCAAAATAGGCGAAGGCTTCATTGCTTAGTCCTGCTAGTTTATCTGCAAACCCTCTCTTCTGAACGTCCTTGTATATTCCGTATTCCAGTGCCAACTTGTACATATGCACACATGGCAGCTTGTGTTTCTTATAATCTTCGCAATCGCATCCTGCCATGGTACAATGATGCACTTCCTTGGTATGTTTGTCTGTCATCGTTCCTTTGAATTTTAGGAAGCCTTTTTCTATCTTGACCTCTCCGATCCTGTCTCCGATGACTGCGTGTTTTAATACCGCCAATTGCGGTCCATTTTTTGTATCTGTGTAATCTTTCAATCCCATATTGCTCCTCCTTTTAAGGGGTAGAATTTATCATCTGACAATAAGCTATTTTGTCAGTACAATTCTACCCCCCCCCTACTCCGAAGTCAAGCAATTTCAAGGCTTTGAGGGTTCTTGGGAGGAGGCGAATTCCTGTAAAATTGACTGTACTTTTTTGTATGTAAGCAGCTTGTCAATTCCTGCGTTATAGTATTTGTTGCACGGAGTTCTTGTCATGTTTGCTTCCTTGCATACCTGTTTCCAACTTAAGCAGTCAATGTGTCTGTATTCCAGTATGCTTCGTTCCGTGGAGTCCGTTGGTAAAAAATCCATGATCTTCATCACATTCAGCATGGTCTTTGCCATCTCTGCTTTCTGTGATTCGATTCTGTCCTCGATCTCCATCGCACGGATGACCTGCGTTGCCGGCCCATCTCCTACGCTGTTGGTCTGGCTGCGTGGCACTGGGGAGTATTGCATCCCCTTTGTGCCGAGCATATTTTCTCTGAAAGTACGAAGTCTGGCTTCCAACTGCTTCTTTTTCATCTTGGCATAATAATATTGTCCGAGGTACTGTTTAAGAAGCAGTTTTTGTTCTTCTACCCCATTTGCCATGCTGTCTGGTGTCATAGTTTTCCTTCTTTCTAATCCCTGGGTTTATCCTCCGCAAGGAAGTATGCTTTTCCGCCGAGTATCCTTACCTGCTTGAGTACCCGGTCTTTGTTCTCCCAGTCTCGTATCTCTACTCCACGCTCCTGCAGGATGTTTATCTGCATTTCAATGGACGAGAGCATTGCCGACACCGGAAGCTGTCTCATTACCTGCGTTGCGTCCGCCAGACTGGAATTCATCCCGAATGGCTTACGCTTTGGTTTACCTTTTGCCATTATCTCCACCTCTTTTCCACCAGACTCCCCTTTTCATGCATTCACATCTCACGATGTAATACCAGAGGAAAAATCCGATGATTGTGTCCTCATTGCTTGGTCTGGTTGTTCCGTAGAACCACAGTTCCAATCCCTGCCATAGCATACCGATCAGCAACCACTTGAATGTCGCTTTCATGAGTGCGTACTCACGGATTTCGTTCTCACTCATTTCTTACCACCTGCCATTTCATGGATTATTGTGCGGACGATATGACCGATTACCTTTGGCTCATCCCAGTCGTCCGGTCCGCTTAATATGCACCCGCATATCTTATGCTCCCCGAACTTCTCCACATTGAATGGGCAGCCATCGCATGAGTGGTGTGTATATTCATGATCCGTTCCCTTGCCTTCGATTACCTCATGCGTGTACTTCCTGCAGATGGTCGCTGCTTCTGTCATAAACTTTGCCCAGTAGAATGCCCATTTTGCATTAATCGCCTTTTTGAATATCTTCGTCTGCTTTCTCATCTTTTTTTCTCAGGATCATCGCCTTCTACTCCTTTCTTCGCTTTCACTGCATTGTGCATTACTGCAGCCATGAGTGCTTCCAATGGACTTGCGGTCTGCTGTTCTCTCGGCAGTATTACACTGCATATTGACATCAATACCGTTGCTGCTGCTTGCCCCGCCAGACTTGGATTGCGTGTTTCGCTCAGCGCAGTGTTGAATGAATGCAAATATGCTTTTGTCAGATTCTCTACATCTTTTGCATCGATCATGCTTCTGATTCCTCCTTTAATTTCTGCCCACACCATGGACAGTGCGGATATAATTCCCTGTCTTTTCTGTATGGATTGATTTTTCTGTATGGATTGATAACGGCTGCGTTTTCGCAGTTCGGGCATACCATCACAATATCTCCGAATGCATCTGCTTTCCGTTTGAGTGGTTTCGGGACGTCTTTCTCGCTGATCACTCTGTAACATCTCAGCCTTCGCTTGATGATATTATGACTAAATTCCACACCGCAGTCATTGTCGCCATCCTTGTACCATACTCCGTGTAGGAATGGAATGCCTGCCCATCTTCCGATGCTATCACACATTACAACTCCGTATGCTTCCTCATCCGGACACCACACTGGCTGCCCTGCCATCTGTCTTAGCTCCTCGATTGTTAATGGTTTCTGCCCCATCATCGTTCCTCCCATTCATTACAGTCCTCGCCATCATCGTACTGTGTCTCTAATGCGAAGCCTTCTGCGTGCTCATTGAAACACTGGAACTCTCCGCAGACTTTCTTGTGCCAGTAGCAGGTGCCGCAGCACTTATTCTCATTGTCCATCCTGTATCCCTCCTTCCCAGTCCCACAGTCCTTGCTTTCCCTTTGCCGGAATTGGCTTATTGAACAATATTGCATCTGCCATTACCCATGCGTACCTGCCGATGGTATAATCTCCGAATGCTAACTCTGCCGGATTCTCTCTTTGCAGTTTTCTTCGATAGGCTTCATCGATCTGGAAACAATCCACGAGATTTGCTTTTCCGATGATTGCTCCTGTCGGTAGTTTATTTACTACACCTGCGTTCTGGAAGTGCTTCAATTCTTCCATCGGGATATGTAGCAGGATTCCGCTGTGGTCTGTTTTTGCTGCATGGATGAGGATTTCTCCACGGTAGCTTGTTCTCCATGATCTCGTTTCATTATGTTTCTGTCCGGTCCCCAGTAGTGTTGCCCATGGCTGCCATACCGTTATTGCTTTCATAATCCGCCCACTCCCTTCTTCTGCACGCTCCTGTAGTATGCCTTGATAATCTGTCTATATCTGCGTTTTGGTTTTTTGAGGATTATGATGTTGAGGTGTTCATCAGACACCGCCATATCATTGACTGGCTTTATTTTTGCTCTCATCTTCCGCCTACTCCCTTCTTTAACGCACACATGGTGCAGAGTCCTTTTGCTCCCTGTGCCTTGGCTACCTCTGCCAGTGGCAGTTCCCAACACTGCGCACCGCACTCCGGGCACTTGGTCAGCTTCCAGTCCTTGCGTCCTGTTGGCACATTTACCTTCAGCGGCATACAGTAATATCCGCCACGGTCAGTTGCTTTTCTCGGTTCGATTGCTACTCTCATTTTTGTTTGCTCCCTTGCTATTTCTGTGTCAGTTCCGGCAGCAGGATTTCCGCCACTTCCTTTTCCGAAGTGACTACCCATGCCCTACCGCCTGCCTTGCGGATCTGCTTTATCGTCTGCTCCTGCATCTTACTCAGTACCCCGATGAATGGCCGCTTGACCTCGAATCCGTAATACCTGCCATTGATGATGCAGGTAATGTCCGGGATTCCCTGTCTGGAGTACGGGCCGGCTGCTTCTTTCCATGCGATGGCATTTGGTGCGTTATCCTTTATCCAGTCGAGGATTTTCTTCTGGAAGTAGCTTTCCTTTGGCATCTTCTCCCGGATGAATTTGTCGGCCGCTTCCCTGGTGTTTATGCCCTTGTTATGTTCTATGGTGTAGTCCTGCAGTTCCTCGTAGGTTCTGAATGAGGTATAATCCAGTTTTCCGCCACGCATTACATGGCGGATTGCTTCCTCTGCTGTTGGGTCTGGATACCCTTCTGCGTTCTTTGCTGTCATCGTCTGCCTCCTTAAAATCTGGCGGACACTCTCCCTGTGATGTGGAGTTTTCCGTTTTTCTCTACTGCATTGAAGTATCGGTGTCCTTTTGCCACCTCTGCCGCCAGTTCATCTGTGAGTGTGACGATTCTGCGGTAATTGCCTCCCTTGGTAGTGATGAGTGCTCTTTCTCTATCCCACACTGGCTGATTGTTTTCTCCCATGACGACCTTCTCTACTCCATCTTCCACTGCCAGTTTCGGTACTGCTTCAATCTTGATGATCATGTCTCTCCATCTCCTTTTCGATTTCTTCTTTATGTTCCTCGTAAACCCTGCACTCAGTACAGGGTTTTTCCGGTTCTACGCATTTGTCCGAAAGAATGATACAAAACCACGGCAGGCTTCCTTTGCGCTGCTTTTTGGCTCTGGCTCGCTCTCTCATCTGGGACAGCAGTTCCATCATGCTCATACTGGTGTCGCCTCCTCAAATACTGGGGTGGCTGCTTCCTGCATGGTCGGCTGATCTGCGTATTCCGCTGATCCGTTGTCTGCGTATGCCAGTTTGTTTCCTTCATTGGCTTCCATGAAGTGGCTCGCCTGCGTGTCTGCGGAATGCAGTGCCCAGATCATCGGGTACTTGTCGATGGCATTGTTAAATGATAAGGTGTCGGCTTCGGTGTATCCCATGTGCCATCTGATTGCATATCTTTCTACTGGCTGAAGCTTCATATATTCCTCGATCATCATTACAGACTTTTCTCCGTGACCGTATGGAATCTTGTCGTCCACTGCGAATGCTTCGTACTGCTCCCACTTCCCACCTACCTTGCGGTTTCTGATTTCCGTTGTGTAGAAGTAGGTCTTGCAGATGTCATGGAGCAGTGCCATGATGATCACATTTTCCTCTGTCACTCTGGCTGCCGGAACTCCTGCGACCTCGTATGAGTATGTGCCGTCATCGTTCTTTGTGAGGTTCGCCCTCAGTGCATCCAGTACATTGAGTGAGTGCTGCAGCAGTCCGCCTGTCACTGAAAGGTGGAATCTGGTACTTGCAGGTGCTGCGTACATATCACTCTTTCTGATAAATGCCATCAGCTTGTCCACTCCGTCTCTTGTTACCTTTGTCATCTCTGCTTCAAATCTGTTGATGTTTGCCTGTCTGTTATCCATTGTTTTGCTCCTCCTGTTCTACTGCATCTGGTCCTTCGCCGTATTCTTTGGCACATCTTTTACTGTCTGGGTGTAAAAACATACACGCTCCCTCTGTTATTTCGCACTCCCATCCGTGGTACTCATCTGTTGGTATCGCTGCTTTGCATCCCATCTGCTTCCTCCTTATTCTTTAATCCCTCAGCCAGAATGTGGCACGCTCCGGCTGTGATGATCATTCTGCTTTCTGTTTCCCACTCTGGTTTCTTCTCCCAGATGTTCTGTTCCTGGTCTACAAGGAACTCTTTTGTCAGATCGTTATAAATCTTCGGTGGCGGTCCGTCCTCATCGAAGCACTCCGGTGCTGCGTATAAACAACAGTGTTGTTGCCAGTAAGGTATCCACAGATTCCAGACTGCTATTCTGATTTCTTCCACCACCTGTAGAAATTTCTCGACACTGTATTCCTTGTAGAGTGTCCTGCCGAGTTCCTTGCCTGTTCCGGCTCTCCGTTTTTCCTCAAGCATTTCCTGTATCTGCTTTATGAGAACCTGTCCGGCATCATCGTTTTTTATAACGATGTCCTGTCTGATTCTCCTGCCGGAGATCTGATCCGCTACTTCCTTGATGCTATCCTTTAGTTCCCGGTACGGTTTCTTGTACTTGGTCTTTAGGAGTTCCTCTGGCACATTCTCGTCATTCTTTTTCAGTGTCTCCAGTAGCGATTTCAGCTTTTCTTCATCCTTTTGGATGCTTTCATCTTCCATTCGCACCACCCTTTCTGTCTCCGAACACCTAATGCTCCATTTTTCTACCGCACACCTACGTGTTCATTTAGGTGTGCGGTGTGAAACCCTTGATTTTACTGGCTTTATCGGGGTTACTAAACACCTAACACCTAATTTTTGAAATACACCATGTTTTTTTAGTGATTTCTGTGACTAACCCTTCATGCAGTCACACAATTTTCCGTAAATACAATAAAAATAGTGATTTAGGTGTTTTAGGTGTTTAGATGTTATTAAAAGCCTTGATTTTACTGGTTTTTTTACTAAACACCTAACTAAACACCTAACTAAACACCTAATTTTAGGTGTGCGGTTTCTTAAGGTTTTTTATAACTTTTTAGCGATTTTAGTCACATAATTTCCAGTCACACAATTTTTTCTGCTCCATGGTTTTTGTGACTAAATCGCAAATTCTGTGACTAGTTAAACGGCAGCTTATCTGCTTCCTCATCGGGTATGGTCTGCCATCCATCACCCATTCCCGGAAGATTCATCTGCTGCGGCTTCATCTGCTCTGCGATTTCTTCCTCCTCCAGTAATGGGTCCTTTTCCTCTGCGAGGTCGCCCAGGTGGAATTCTACAAAGCGACAGTTTCGGTTGTTGAACCATTTTGTCACTGAGTTCTTGGTGCTGCCATCCTTAAGGACTGATACTCCAATCAGACCCTTATCTGCGAGGTATTTCAGTGTCTTTCTGGATGAGTACCCTGCCTTCGTGAGTGCCTGCGTCAGCATGGATGGGAAGATGTATGCGTTCTTGTTCTGGATCATGCCAAGGCACGTTCCGAAGGCTTTCTCCCCGAAGCTGTCCTTGTTTGACAGTATCCAGTCCACGATGTACTGCGTGGCATTCTCGTTTACATCTCCGGTATCTGCGTTCATCTGCTCCTGCAGGATGTTCCTTGCCATCTCTTTGGCTCTTTCCCATGATTCCGGGTCGATTTGTAGTTTTTCCGTGTTGGTTTTGGCTGATTCCGTATCAAATTCTCCATTTTCGTACCGTTTCAGCCATTCTCCGTTATTAAATACCCATGTATCGATGATTGCGTCTGCCAGTGCCACCGCTGCTATACCTGCTATGTGTGATCCGCTCTTTCCTCGGCTGATCTGGTACACGTACTGCATCATTTCATCGTATTTCTCCGTGATGCTTCTTTCGTCTGTGTGCAGGAGCATTCCGATGTAAGCCGGCCCCGCCCATCCGCAGTTCATTCCAGACTGCTGATGCATGACGGAGGCTTCCCTCTCATCATCAAATGGTCCGCCGTATATCTCAAGCACACGGGTGCTCACACCTGTCTGCGATGTTTCTGTTGATAGTGGTTCTTCTCCGGTTGCCAGTGCCACGGTTCTCCATGTCTGTGTTGCCTGGATACCACCGCTCTTTGCACCTCGTATCTTTCCTGTACCACTGGCAATCATGTACACGATTTTCTCCAATGAGTTCTGGTTGTTTCCTGCCAACTGTCGCTCATCAATTCCCAGTGGGAGGTCGCAGTAAAAGGATGCGGTTCTCTCCAAGCCTACCTGCGTTGCATTGAAATTTACCATCAGTCGTTCCGGGTCGCCCCATACGGAGAGTGCTGCCTTAAGTGCTGCGGTCTTTCCGCCTTTTGAACCGCCCCAGTTATACACGAAGAATATTCTCTGCTTTATGATCCGCAGGAGCGGTGCTGTGAAACTGGCCGCCAGTATGAACCGGAACTTGTCTCTGCTTCGGTGTGGTTTTATCATTTTGAGCCAGTCCGCCATTGTTCCGTTCTGGCAGTATGCCGCTGCCATGCCCCTCTGCGATGGGTCAATGTCCAGAACGATGTCCTTGTCATGCCCCGGCACGAACCGTTTTCCGGATTGCCATCCGAATGTGCTTGTGGAGTCTGCTTTCTTTATGATGTCTATGTTCTCGGCTTCCAGTGCTGCCAAGAATTTTACGATGTGCTTTGCGTTCTCTGATGTGACGGTGCATCCTAAGTCTGCCAGTGCTGTGATGGCTCTGGATGTGAAGATGGTACTTCGTGGGTAGATTGCCTTGTGCCACTGCCCATCCCTTTTGAATGCTACCTCTATCTTTTCCTCTCCTGTTTCCATGCTCCGCAGTCGCTGCGTGATAATGATCGGGGTTCTGCATACCATGACTGGTGCATACTTCTTTTCATCGATTACGCTGATTCCCTTTTCTGAATAAATCCAACCTTCCGGCTGTCTTAAATTCACAGGTGCTCCCTCGACTGCTTCCGGGATGTTATCTTCCTCGATGTCTATCTGCTCTGCGTTGCTGATTGCTTTTCGGATCTTCTCGGCCGCTTCCTCTTTGCCATACTTCATATAAACTTCCGATGGGTCCTTGCATCCAAGTGTCCGGCAGCTCCATTTATATACTTCTCCTACGAACTTTCCTTCCCGGAGTGCCCTTGTGACTTTGGCGAGGAACGCTTCCCCGCCTTTGTCCGGTTCTACATGGATGTAAAGTTTCAAATCCTGCAGAACTCCTGCCCAGTCCGCCCGCATCATGGACGCTCCCGGTATTCCGAGTGTGCTGATTCCCATGTACCACATGGACTGGGAATCACTCTCGCCCTCGACCAGTGCTGCGTATCCGATATTCCTTATGGCTTCTATCTGCCATAGTCCGTACATACACAGCCTGTCCGTCTTTCCATATTCCCACCGGAACTGCTTTCCGCCGTATCTCTTACGGTGCAGTGCCAGATTTCTTTCTGCGTCAAAGTATGGTATGTATAAATACTGGACTCCGTTTCGGTCTTTCTTTGTCTGCAGGCAGCATTGTTCTTTCAGCCAGTCCTCTGGGAGACGCTTCTCGAATGAATACTGGGACACGGTGTAGTGATCCAGTCCTGTTTTCCTCTCTTTTGGTTTCTCCTGCGGCTCATTCAATGCTCCATACTTTTCCAGTATCTGCTTATAGGCTTCCTTGGTATCCAGTCCATTCAGCTTTGCATAAAATGTGACGAAGTTTCCGCCCTCATCCTCTGCGAAGCAGTGCCACTTTCCGGTCTTTAAGTCTACCGAGAATGAATTGGCACGGTCGTCATGGAACGGACACAGACCTGTGAGGTTGTCGCCTGTGATTTTGTGCTTTTTGATAACGGAGCAGTATTCAGTTTTATAATCTACCAGACGGTCTAAATCGACCTCCGCTGCCTGCTGCATATTATCGCTCCAATCTACTAAGTATTACCTGTTCCAGTTCAAGCCTTGTGAAATTGATTGACTTTCCCTGCATCATGAGTCTGTTTGTCATGTAGTAGATTTCCTCATCCATTCCCTTGCTAATCACATTGTCCACGGTCACTACGAGGAATTCTTTACACTGTATCATCAGACGCTTTCCTGCTTCCATTCCGAAGTATCTCTCCTCGGCGATGGAGTCATCCATAAATCGTGGGAAGTAAAGGTGTGGTGCAATCGGTATCTTGCCTTCGCTGACTACCTTGCTTGCTGCCCACTTCGCCACTCTGATGTTTTCTTCCAGTTCTTCTCTGGTATCTGCCCTGTATCTGCTACAGATATAGCACATCGGCATGAGTGCCGGATTTCTATTTTTTAACTCTCCCGGATAGCACTGTCCTGCGTACTTCCATGGTGAGTATCTGTTCTCTTTGTATATGGTGTCATAGATTGGCAGGTTGCCTACGATGTCTGCGACCTCGCCCATCTGGATCATAGTATCCGTCTGATTGCCTACGTTCTCTCTAAAGTTGTAAACCATAGCCGCTTCCACGATGTCTCCCGGCATTAAGCATTCGTCATCGTATCTGCCGGTCCAGTTATCAAATAATATCTGCATACTGTGCCTCCTTTGGATAATGCCAGGAGCGTTTCCGCTCCCGGCTTAGTCTGCCTTAGTTGAACGGCAGGTTTGCGTCTCCGTCCACACTCTGGAAGTCTGCTGCATCCACGGCGGCTCCGGTGTTGTAGTCTGCTTCATCAATATCCGGGATATTGTCCGCCTGTGCCTTGATCATCTCTACCATTGCCTTTGTCTCGGCTCTCTGTTCGTCCGTCAGCTTACTCACAAATGCGAAGGCTGCTCTGGAATATGTAATGCCGTCTGCTGACTTTTCCTTTTTCAGTGTGATCTTAGTTACGGCATCGTAGCAGCGGAGTCCTTTGAGGAGGATTCGCTTGCCGATGTAATCTCTGATGTATTTCAGAGAGGTTGGCGGTAATGCGAGGATAATCGGTACAGGGTTGCCTTCCTGTAGGATGTAACATCTGTGAATGTTCTTGCAGGCTTTTCCAGATCCGTTCTTTCCGCTTCCGAACTGGTTATGCGGACACTTGCTGCAATCATGGATTTCCCCAGTCTCACGCTCCACTCCCTGCTTTCCGTCATGGCTTGAGCAGTCCGGCTGAACATTTCCGCCTGCGTACTCCTCCTTCCAGTATGCATTTACCGGGTGATGATGGATAAGAACTCCGGTAAGGTCTGTACTCATCACAGGCTCATCCTCGGTCTCTCCCGGCAGTTCAAATGCCAGACCGCCACCGCTTGGAATCTTTGCTCTCTCAAATGGAAGAGTGCCGAGACCATCCAGTTCTTCTGCTACTGCTTCCTTCAGTTCTCCGGTCAGCGTGACCAGATTGAAATTCTTTTCTGTTGTTGCTACCTCATTCTTTGCCATGTCTTATTCCTCCATTTCCTCTGCATCTTCTTTGTTATTGTCTGCTTCCTCGAAGCCATCATCCTCTGACGCTCCTGCTTCCTGCTCGTCCATGTATTCTTCCATCGGTGTCGGCTTTCCGCTCTCTCCGTAGTAGAGGTCGTCCATGATCCTCTGTGCCTGTGCTGCCAGTTTGATGGACTCCACAGCTACCTCAACCGCTGAATTGTAAAGGCTGCCGATTACATTGAGGACATCGCCGTCTCCATTCGGCAGGAGTTTTAAGAGGTCATCCATATCTGTCTTGGTTGATTTCATCTTGCCCTGCAGGGACGCATATCCCTCTGCTGCGATGCCGTATCCCTCATGGCGGTTCTTTACCTTGGTCGGGTGCTGATACTCCATAATCTGCCCCAGTGCGAACTTGGCAGTCGCCTGCATATTCTCTTTAAGGTCACGGTCACTTTCCAGTGTGATGTCAATTTCCATCTGTTCGTAATCCATCTTTATACCTCCTGTGCTTTCTTTGCTCTGTTCAGAGCCTTGGTGTTGGCTTTTCTCTTGGATACCTTAAGTTCCGAATAAACGGAGAGTACCTCTGCCATTTCTTCCGGCAGTTCTCCATCGTTCTCGGCTGCCAGATTGTTCATCGCAGAGTCGAGGGTTCGTGGATCTACTCTTTCCGTGATGAGGTGTCCGAATCCCTGCTCTCTCAAGACATCGAAGAATACCAGACCTTTTTCCATCAGCTTTTCTTCTGAAATCTTGGAGTATCTCGTTTTCTCCTGCAGGCTGTACTTGAAGCCATCCACCGTAGTATCCGGCTTTTCCTCATCCACCATCTGCTGTGCGATTTCCTGTTCGAGGTTTTTGAGTTCCTCATTGTTTGCCTTGGTCTGCTCTGCTAATTCATCTTTCTTGTCGAGCAGTACCTTGAAGGCTCTGACCTTGTCGTCTAATGTTGTGACTGTTTCCATGTTGTTGCTCCTCCTTTGGTTTTATAATTCATTTCCCCACTGGTCCCAACCGTCACGCTCCGCTCTTGCGAAGAGTTCCAGTTTCTTTGCCTGTGGGAAGAATGTTTCTAACATCTGATAGGCACATTCCGGCTTCTGGCTGTGATGCCGTTTGCTGTTCTCTCTGAGTACCGTGGAGAATGCTCCACGCTTGTCCTTGTCCGGGAGGATGATATTTCCCTTCTTGTAGAACCAGAGCAGATACTCATGTGCGAAGCGCACCGTGTAGGCGGGTGCCGGTCCGTTGCCCTTATCCCATATCAGCCTTGCGTGGAGTTTATATCCAAGCAGGCTCATGATTTCCTCTGTTTGCGGCAGGTACTTGTCTATCGTCCACATGAATACATTGTGCTTTTCATTCATGAGTTCGTTTGTGACATAGCGGTGCAGTTCCATAATTCCGGGGACGTCCATTGTCTCGTATGGTACTGTTGTTCCGGTGCTGTTCGGTCTGGCCGCTTTCTTTCCGCCCCTGCCTTGCTGCCACGGTGGGTCCGTGTAGAGGATGTCGTATTTTTCTTCTGCGTTGAAAATATCAATCTTCATAGCCATCCCTCATTTCCAACCCCAGTTTTACATAGTGAAATCTCATTTTATCCATGGTTTCTTCCACTTCCTTTTTTGAGATTGCACCGATTGATTCCATGAGTTGGAGATCGTGTTCGGCTTCCCTGTATGCTTTATTCAGTTGCCATAATCTTTTGTTATTGGTAGAACTGACTTTCTGAATACAATTCAGTTTTACCGTTTCCACGCTCTTTGCATTTACTGTCTTTGCATCAAGTGCTGCCATTGTTGCTCCTCCTGTAAAGTTTGTATTTTATGCTCGATTCCGAGCGGTTCATCATTTCTGCGATTTCCCTTATGAAATATCCTTCGTGTCTGAGGTGCTGCATCCTTCGGACTTCCGTTCCTGTCCAGTTGTATCTGCGTGATATATCATTTTTTCTTTTTTCCTTGTACCAGTTGTAGCGCATGAACATTGTGTCGTCTGTTACCCTGGCTGCGTTCCAGTCCTCTGGGTGCTCTCTCATGTATTTGATGATATCTTCCTGTCGATACATCACGTATGGTCGCTTCCGGTAGCTTTTCAGACCTTTTCTCTCCCAGTACTGCAGGGTTCGGTTTTCTATTCCAAGGATCTTCGACACGGTGTTTCTGGTGAGCATATCTGTGTTCGCCATGTATCCGCCTATCCCGATGCGCTGTCTCTTTAGAAACACCGCCTCCTTGGTTCGGTTCAGCCGTCTTGCCACTGTTTCCAGTGGGTACTTCTCTGTCAGTTCTTCCAGGAGGACAAGTTCTTCATCTGTCCATTTGCGTCCACCCATTAGAAATAATCCCTCCACGTATCCACGACTGTTTTTGCCAGATCCTCTTTTTTCGCCAGTGCTTTCAGCACCACTTCGTCTATCGTTCCCTCTGTGATGAGGTGGATATAAGTGCAGGCATTCTTCTGCCCGATACGGTGGATTCTGGCAAGGCTCTGACTATATGCTGCATAGTTGAAGTTGACCGAATAATACACACAGGTGTCTGCGGCCGTGAGTGTGATTCCCAGTCCTGCGGTATCGATCTGTGCAAGGAATACCATCGTTTCCGGGTTCGTCTGGAAGTCCTTGACGATGTCGCCCCTGTCCTCCAGTTTCACATCTCCATAGATTTCTCCGTAGCGGAGTTTCTTCTTTTTCAGCATCTGCCCGATGATGTCTATCTCCGGTCTGAAACGTGCGAAGATTACCAGTTTCTTTCCTGCGTCCACCACATAATCGTCCACGATTTCTTCCAGTGCGTTCAGTTTGCCCTTGCTGACCAGTTCTGGCTTTTCCTCGCCGTCTGCCACTAAAAATCCGCCAGTGAATTGCTGAAGGCGAAGCAGCTTTGTCAGCACGGTCGTTGCGCTTATCTGCCCGCCGCTTTCCAGTTCTGCGAAACTCTCACGCTTGATGCGGTCGTAGATGTTCTTTTCCTTTGCCGACATTGTTATGTATCGCTGCAGGAATGTCTGCTCCGGCAGGTCGAGTGCTTCGTCCTTGGTTACTCGGTATGCGATGGAGTGCTCTTTCTGGATTAACTGGTCGAGGTCTTTGTATCCCACGATCTGGTGTCTGTTAAATCCACCCATGATGGCATATCTGTTTCGGAACTGATAGAAGTTCGTTCCGAAGATTGTCGGGTCAAGGAAGCGGTACTGGCTATACAGGTCGATTGCATTATTCTGTACCGGAGTTCCGGACAGGATAAGTTTGTACTTTGCCTGGTCGCCCAGTTTGTGCATCGCCTTGGACTGCTCTGCGTCATGGCTCTTGATTCTCTGGCTCTCATCGCAGATGATCATGTCTGCGTTCCATTCGTACAGTGCGTCAAAGATGCCCTCTCTCCATGTGGATTCGTAATTGATAACGGCTACCTTTAATGCCTTGAATGGAAAGTTGTCGAGATCGTTTAACAGTTTCAGCCTGCGGTTCTTGTCTCCGAGCAGTACCTTGATGTTCGCCTTAAAGTCTGCAAATTCTGCGAAGTCCTTGGGCCATACAGAGCAGACAGAGGTTGGTGCTACCACCAGTACCTTTTCCACCTTACCCATCTGGTAAGCCGTGCCTGCGATCATGATTGCTGTCAGCGTCTTTCCGCATCCCATTTCAAAGAGCAGACCGAAGCCTTTATGCGTTTCTGCCATTGGTTTTTACCTCCTTCCTGTAATTTTCCTTTGCTTTCCGGTGCTCCAAGTTTCGCACCATCCTGTTCCAACCTGCTTCCTGCTGCTTGGTTGCTGCGGGGTTGCGACAGGATATGTAATCTTTGTTATTGCTGCTCATCTGTATCCTCCTCGCTTAGTATCGTGGCGATGCCTTCCATCACAAACATTGCACACGGAAGTGCTATGCCATTGCCCCACATCTTGTATTTGGCTGAGTCGCTCTCCGGGTCTTTCAGCCACTTGCGGATCTGGTTGTCTGTCTTTTCCTTTTTACTCTCGCCCATGGCTTCCATCTGTGTTCGGAACACCTCTCGCCAGTGATCGATATCTTCCTGCGTTGGTTCTGGTATTCCCAGTTCCTCTGCCCAGTTATCCGGGAAGCCTTGTAGCCTGCAGCACTCCAACGGTGTAAGCCTGCGGATGATGTACTCCCAGAGAATGAGGTCGGTGCTGTCCTTATAATCCCTGCGCTTCAGACAGGAGGCTTTCTCCGATTCCTCGTATTCCCCGATTGCCTGTTGTGCGAAGCAGGCTACTCCGTGTCTGTCTGCGGCCGTGAGCGTGTTCGCAGGTGCTCCCGGTTCTCCGATGCCAAGTCCATTGGCAGAGCCGTCATTGTTTCTGGTATCTCCGCCGCCCTTGTATCGGGTCGCCTTGTCTGCTATCGGGATTGGGTCGAATAGGGTCTGCGTGTTGTGCGTGCTGAGTGTTGCGCTCTTATCTGTCTGCATCAATACTCCCTTGCCTCCTCCCTTGCCTCCTCCCTCGCATCCGCTTCTGATCTGCAATGTGATTGGCTGAGGATGAGTGGCACATTGCCCCCCCCCAGTGCCCATACGACTGGTCAGCGTTGGTACGTTACCGTCCTCTGCTATCGTCACTCTGCTGTCCTGCGGGTGGTTTTCCAATACGATGGGTACATTGTTACCGCCGGTCCCCATCTTCGTTGTGAGCGTGGGCGATACCTCGCTTCTGTCTGCTATTCTGCGCCTGTCGCTGATGTCATAACACTCGACATCATCTGTGCCTGTCTTATAAGTGCCTGTCTTAATATCTCCGGCAGTTCTTTGCCACGCTTCTCGGCTCTCCGCAAAATTCCCAGACAAGCCTTCACGGACAAATAGTATTTCCGGTGCGGTGTCTCCTCCAAAATCTGCGACAAGGTAGATACGCTTTCTTCTTTGGGGCACTCCCCAATATTGAGCGTCAAGTGTTCGCCAAGCGACTGAATACCCATCGCCCATGATTGCGCCTTGCCCCCCCCCACTTGTTTTTCGGAGGTCTAGGAATTGAAACATTTCCTTCTGAGATTTGGCAGATTTCTTCGAGGACACATCGGAAGTCCTCTCCCTTGTTGCTCGAATATGCTCCGGGCACGTTCTCCCAGACCATGTATCTCGGTCTGATCTGCTTTCCTGTTCTGCCTGTTGCTCTGTCACTTTCTCTCATCTCCTTTATGATCCGTATCTGCTCACGGAACAGATTGCTTCGTGAGCCGTCCAGACCCTCACGCTTTCCGGCTATGCTCATGTCCTGGCATGGAGAGCCGCCTGCGATGATGGTCACTGGTTCTAAGTCTGCACCGTTTAATTTATTGATGTCTCCGAGGTGTTTCATCTCCGGGAAGTTCTTTGTGGTTACCAGTATTGGGAATGGCTCTATCTCGCTTGCCCATATCGGTCTGATTCCGAATATCGATCCTGCCAGTTCAAAGCCACCGCTCCCAGAGAACAAAGACCCCATTGTTATTTCCTGCTTCATCTGCCCCACCTCAGTTTCTTGCCGCACCAGTGGCAGTGTGTATGCCCCACCTGCGTTCTTTTTCCGCATAATGGACAGGTATAAATTCCGGCCGCTCTCTTGATTGTCATTTCTGGCTGTTCGTATTTCTGTACCATCGCTGCTGCCTGTGCTGTCGCTTTCTCATAGTCCGATATGATGTCTATTGCTTCCTGCAATGCATCTACATCGCTTTTCCAGATTTCCTCTGCGTCTTTCGGTGCGGCCATTGATGAGCAGTGGCCCTGCAGGTCCTCAAGTTGTTTTATGATCTGCTGATAATCTCTTGTAGGTTTACTCACTTTGTTTCCGCCTCCTTTGGTTTCGGTGGGTCTACCAGTCCGAATGTCATGAGTGCCATGTTGTATCCTCGCACCTGGTGTGTGAATGGCGACACCTTGACTGGCGGTGGGATGAGTGGCTCTGGTTTCGGGTTCATGCGTTCCCGGTCGACTGCTGCCATTACTTCGTTCAGCTTCTTTCGCTCTGCTTCGATGGACGGTGGCAAGTTTACCAGTCCTGCCAGTCTGTTCAGCAGCTCGATGTCAGCCGGTCCGCTTAGTGTCTGCGTCTGCCTGCTCCACTTCATCTTTCCCCAACTCTTTATGATTGTGAACTGGACATTGTCTGCTTCCCTTATGAGGATCTGTCCGTCCTTCATTGCCATTTTCATTGTTGGTTACTTCCTTCCTGTTAGTCCGTGTTTTCTTCGTATTCGTCTCTGGATATTACTCTTACTTTTTCAACCGGGACGTGGCAGAACTGCGCCATGCCTTCCTTCTGGCTCTCTGCGTATTTCGTGAAATCAGCCTTCTGTAATCCGCTGAGTGAAATATCCGCAATCGTTGCTGCGTATCCGACTGTGCCCTCTCCGCCATATATCTCTGCGTCCTTTACCTCGAAGTAAATTCCGAGCGACATTGTTATGTTGTCCATGCTTGCTTCCCCTTCCTGCGACCGTTCATCTATTCTTCCGTGTAGAATGTGTGGTTACCGTGTGTGAATAATTTTTTCAGTGTGGTGTTGTGCCATGTGGTTTCATCCGTTGTTCTCTCGAAGTATGTCGCTCCCTGGCTCTCATCCCAGTGTTCTACCTGCACCATTTCCAGTGCCCGGTAGCAGTCTGCGTCCGGTTCTACCCTGTCGTATCTGCCGTTTCCGTATGCTGCAAACTGGATATCCTCTGTGATTACTCCCTCGATGGTATCTGGGAACTCATCGCTCCATACTCGGTTCAGCACTACCAGTATGACCAGTGCCTTGCCCTCTGTGTCCTCGCCCTCTGCTTCTGCCATGGCTATTTTCGCTAATCTGTAGGAGTCATCTGCATCCCAGTCCAGACTGCCGATTGCTGCGGTCGTTGTTGGTACTGGTGTCTCAGTGCTCTGGAGGATTGCGTTGTAGTAGGATTGTTCCTCTGCCTGCTCTGCTGCCCTGTATGCGTCACGCTCTTTGCACATCTGCTCATATTCTTCCTGCGTCAGCCATGTGTCCGAGCCTTCCACCTGCACCATGCCTATATGGTTTTCCTCTATGTACTCGCTCCAGTCCGGCATCGGTTCGTTTGCCCATGCGATAAACAATCCGACAAACATTCCCGCTCCCACTAATACCGCTACTGCATCCCCTGCTATGCGCTTCAGCTTTCTTTTCAGAATTCGCTTCTGTCTCCTACTGAGTTTCAAATCGTCATGCACCTCCTGCTTACTTCTCGACTGCTTCCAGTCTCTTTTCCTTCCTGTTGTAGAGGATCATCTCTTTCTCATCCTCTGAATGGAGCATATAGTCATCCGGGTTCATCCCCTTCTTGACCAGTATCTCTTTCTGATTCCTTGTCAGTTTCTTTGGCTGTTTCATATGCTCTCTCCTTTATACTTACTTGACTTTTACCAGTACCTCATTATGCTCTCTAGGCTTCTTGGGTCTGGCATGGAACAGGTTCTCCAAGGCTTTGAAGAGTAACTGTTCCGTTCATGCTCCCTGAGTATTCTTTGGGGTAGCTGTACTAGTCGCCTGCAGTGCGGTCTTTTTCATTCCCCGCTACCGAGTGTTAAATCGCACCCACGCATCCATGCTCTCGGTATTCTCTCTCTGCGTGTTTCTCATCTGCCTCCGAACCGTTGTTGTTTTACTTGGGTCTGCGTTCCCTACCCCAATTACGACAGCCATTCATGCAGGCTCATGTCCTGCTGCCGGAGCGATTTACTGCGGCGGCTCGCTCCTACCTATCGGTTTTTATCCTGGTCGATGCTTGCCAGTGTATTTCTTCGGTATTCAGTTTTTAGGTATGATGCATACGCATCGTTCTGTTTTCTTGGTATCTGTTGCCTGCACCGGGCAGGTGTAGTTGATCTTGCCATTGTCAGTGCTGCTTCGGAGCATTCCGCTTTCGTACAGGTGCTTCCTTGCGTATCTGGCACTCACTCCCTTTGTACTGCAGAAGTGATTAAACTCTGGAACTCTGATGCGGTATTCTCCGTCCTCTAGTTCCTTACCCTTGGTCAGTTCTGTCACAAAGGCATCTGTGTCAATCAGTGCGGCCTGCTTGTCCAGTGCTCTCCATTCTGCCAGTTCATCAAGTCCGTTGATGTCAACCTGTGCCTTGCTGAACACATCCAGTATCATGGGGATTCTTTCATCCGGGGCCGCTGCCAGTATCTTTGCTATCTGTATGGCAGTCTTGATATCCAGTTCTTCCATTCCACTTGCTCCTCTCTGTTAGATGGAATGCTGTGCGACCTCTGCCTTGTACGGTTCTCCACCTCTGGCGAGTTCACGGTACATGGTAGCCGAGTGGACACCGATTGCCATCGCCATCTCATCTACTGTTTTGCCCTGTGCGTTCAGTGCTTCGATTTTCTTTCTGTCCTCGAATCCGATGCGCTTGTACGCTTTTCTCGGTCGCTTATTGGTTGCCATTGCTCTCCACCTCCTCTGTTTTTAGGCAAAAAAATAAATGCGCCAGAGTGATTATTCACTCTAACGCATTTATCAATTTCTTATAAAAATTAAAAATGCGAAGTGAGTTATATCACTCATTTCGCATTTATCTTATTACTTCACGTTTGAAAAGTCAAGCAATAAATGCAAAACTTTACTTGCGAAACATCATTTCATCATTTTGCACAACTCTGTTTGCGTTTTGTTGGTAAATTTGCACAGACTACCCCTCTTTTCGTTTTGCTCTCTGTTTATTCTACTCTATTTATGCCAGTCTTGCCAGTTCTTCCTGGAACAATTCGCCGGAGGTTTTCCATCCGAACATCTCCCTTGGGTAGTCGTTGATCCAGTCCTCTACCCTCTGGATATCGTCCTCTGTCCGGTCATCGAAGTTCTCTCCCTTCGGTATCTTCCTGCGTACCAGTCGGTTCTGGTTTTCGTTGCTGCCACGCTCAAAGGAGCAGTATGGGTGGCAGTAGAACACGGTCACTCTCTTTTCGGATTCATCTGCTGCCGACTGCTGCATTCCCTTCCAGTCAGCGAATTCCGAGCCATTGTCCACCGTTATGGTCTTGAACACCTGCCCGAATTGCTCTCCCCATTCCGCTTCTAACTGATCCAGTCGCTTGCAGACCTGCTCGGTCGTGTGCTCATATAAAAGGTATATGAGTTCGTTCCTGGTCTTTCTCTCTGTCAGTACCAGAAGGCTGTGTTTGCTTTCTCCCCTCTTACCGACTACTGTGTCCATCTCCCAGTGACCGAATTCCTCTCTGGTGTCGATGTCCTCTGGCCGCTTCTCTATGCTTGTGCCTGCGTTGGCTCTCGCTTGCCTGCGGACTTTCTTATTCTTCTTTTTCCGTCTGCCTTTTACTGGGAGTTCCTTATTTGTGATTGTGAGGAATATCCCCTTGTCGATGTAACTGTAAAGGGTCGGCTTACTGATCTCTGTCTCAAACTCCAACCCTTTGGCTTTAATCTCTCCGAGGACTGCTCCGGGCGAGTATCCGTCCTCTGCTATCTTTGTTTCTATGTACTCTGCCAGTCTGTGGTCTTTACCTATCTTAAGGTCTGGACCCTTGTCTCGCAGGTTCTGTTGGTACTTATCCTCTGCGATGTCTGGGGAGTACCGTTCTTCCTCTGTCAGATCCGAATTGGTATGCGTGTATGTTCCTCTCTTTATCTCACGGTATATGGTGCTGACATGGACTCCTATCTGGTCAGCGATTTCCTGTTTGCCGTGTCCTGCTTTCAGCAGTGCTTCTAATTTCAGCCTGTCGGCTCTGGATAACTGTTTAAATCTGCGCATGGCAACACCTCCTTGTCTCTTTCTACTATTATCGGTGTTAAAGTTATAAATTTCAATAACAAAACACTTATAAATAAGGATAAGATACCAACAAAGAAGTGGTGCTTTTAGGGTTATATTTTTGTTGAATTTACGGGTTATAAAAGACTTGAATACCTCCGCAACCCAAGGTAATATACAGACAACCTAAAGGAAAGGAGGTGAGTGAGATGGATTTGGATTCCTTGGTTTCTAAAATAAATAAGCTGAGTAAAGTGATACGAGCACTTACTCAGCTTGCATTGGAAATCGGAACGCTGATCGCAGTGATCAAGTTCATCGTCTTATGATTTCCGCTTGGGTGAGGGGTCCACCTCTCTCCCTTGCTTCTCAAAATATACCACACGATTGGAGGTCTTGTCAATGAAACGGTTATGTGTTTCAGTTTCGGTTCTGGCTTTTCGGATAGCGGAGTTGCTTATCGTGGTTTCTGGTCTGCTTCTCCTGCTTTCCAGAATGTAGCCGGTCCGTCCGGGGCAGTGCATCTGCTCCGGCTCTAACCCACCGATGTCTGGTCCCAAGTCCAGAAGGCGGAAGCGTGAGGGGAGCAAAGGACAATGCCATGTCTGAGTGATGTCTGACAAGTTTGCCTGGTTTTTAATGTGAAAGCCTTAAAGGTAGGAGGAGTTATTGGTTTTGCCGATTGCCTATCGCAACTCGTTGATTTTGTTTCCTGCGTTGCAGAGAAAGGGTTAGGTGGTGTGTAGCCGAGCACGAGGTCTTATCTGGTGTACCGTAACACTGGACGCTCTCTCCAGTCGGGCGAGACCGATGGGCGACATGGCTTATTGTTCCTTTTTGAAAAACGGCGATAAATTTCCGGCGGTAAAACTCCGGCGATAAAATCTGAAAGGATCTGATAAAATGATTTATATTGATAAGTGCCGCACCGACCTCGGTGTTACCGTGGACGAGTGGGCGGTTGATGATAGATGTCGGTTCTCTGATTCCGGCAAGGTCGGCATAGGGACTGGTGTTCGTGTGCTCGATATTACTGACAAGTTTGGCGATGTTCTGGTTCGCCTTGTGATTTCGGATTCCTGCTCTGACAATGTCAGCAGGTTCTCCTGCGGGGAGGTGTTGTCTCATGAATAAAGAATTGCTTGAGCCGATCATGCGTGCTCACGGAGATAAAAATAAGGACTTGGCTGCGGCCATTGGTATGTCCGTTCCGAACTTCTCCACTATCTGGAATGGTCGTGGCGAATTCGCTCTGAAGTATATCCGTCTCATTGCCCGGAGGTATTCTCTTACCCCGGAGCAAGTCTATAAAATCTTTATCTTTCCGCAGGGGTAATCATTGCCCCTGTTTTTTCTTTGGCTTTCAAATCCGCCCCATTTAGGCAATAAAAAAGACCCAGTGGGTGTTTGTTCCACTGGGTTGCTTTTCGTCTTATTCTGGCGGTCACGGTGTGCCACGCTCCGGGTTCTGCATTGCAGTGCTCCCGACATTTATGTCGGTCACATCGTCTGGGTGCTTACCCCCTTTAGAACCCCCTCTGCGGCACATCATACCTCCACTCTTTTTATAAGTCAATCGCCAATTACAGAAGTTCGTTGACCTTCTTCTGCACGGCTGCGTAGTCATATCCGGCTGCCTTTAGCTTCTGCTTTCTGGTTTCGCCGTTTCCCCACTTGCCTGCGATCACTTCCTTGGCTACCTCAGTAACGCTTTTCTTTGCAGACGATGATCCACCACTTGCAAGGCGGTTTACTTCTGCCTGCACTGTTGCATAATCATATCCGGCAGCAGCTAGTTTCTTTTTGCGCTCATCGCCATTGCCCCATTTGCCTGCAAGGACTTCCTTGGCTACCTCGGTCACATCCTTTGTGCCGGAGGCAGTTGTTTCCTTAGTTGCCTTGCTTGCGTAGTTAGGAAGTCCGAAGCCACGGATGTACTTTCCGTTTACTGCGATCTGTCTCTCTCCAACTGCATCGTTCTTATTTCCCTCGATTACAGTGATGATCTTTCCATCGCAGGACTCTACAATTCCCACATGGTCGCTGCTTCCTCTGTTATCTCCTACTCCGTTGTCCTGCCAGTCGTAGTAGATATAATCTCCTGCCTGCGGTACATAGGCATCATTCTCCTGCCATCTTCCCTTTGCTTTCCAGAGGGCGATCTGTGCGTCACATCCACACTCGGTCGGGATAATGTCTGTATGTCCTTCAAGGATTGCCACCGCTGACCCGAATGTTGCACACCATGCGTCAGTGTATTTCACTGCGTACCCTCTTGCAAGAGGTTTGTGGTCGTTGTAAATGTTAATGATCTGCTTATGACTTCCGTTGGATTCTCTGCATCCGAGATATCTTCTCGCTCTGGTTACCATAGCCTGTCTAATCTGCTTCTCTGTCATAGTGAATTCCTCCTAAAATAATAGGGCAGCCTACTGGCCGCCCTGCTGCGTATGTTTCCTGTTACTATTTCTCGGTATCATCCGAAGCACCGATGTTGGCGGAGTCGGTCAAGCCTTCCCCGATGATGTAAGCCACCACGGACGCTCCTGCCATGATGAGTGCAGTTACCTGCGTTGCCGTGTTGTCTGTTCCGCCTGTGGCGAGGATCATCATTGAGACGAATGATGCCACTGCCGTCCACAGTTTTCTGCTTGTGAGTTTTCTTACCCAGTCGATTTTCTTCATTGTTTTGTCCTCCTGTTATACAATTTGTTTAAGTGCCTGTTCGTTCAGAAAGTCCTTCTGCTCATGCTTGACCTTCTGAGCGTAGTCGAGTGCTGCGTGCATATCCCCATTGCAGTGTGCGTCCGGGATTCTCTGCACCGCTCTGGCTGTTGCTTCTCCGAGTGCCAGGGAAGCATTGACGCAGTTGATGATGCAGAGTTCATTCTTCTCTCGAATCTGCTCTCTGGCATCTACTTCCTTCTGTCGTTCTTCCCGCTCTGCTTTTTCCTTGTCGGCACGCTTCTGTATGCTCTGCTCGATGAGCCAGAAAAAGAAGCCTGTCAGTGCTGATGGGATACTCGCTGCCACGATGATTGCTGTCACATCCATGCGCTGCACCTCCTCTCTAAAAAGACCGCCTTGTCCAGACGGTCCTTAATTCTGATTTAATTTCTCACACCACTTGCATGGGTACTGCGTCATCGGTATGTGGTAATTTGTGCAGTGGGCACAGGTGCCGCTTTCCTTGCAGTCGAGGTCACATTCTTTCATGTGCTTATGGCAGTACCTGCTCCCATGTGCGTGGGTACATTGGAAGTTATTTTGCCTTGGTTTCTGCCTTGTACTTCTCGCCTGTGATTTCCTCGTACTCTGCTTCATCAATAGTTCCCTTCTCCACTCTGACCGCGATCTGTTCCTTTGTCAGCCTGCCTGCGGCATAAAGTCTTTTCAGACTGTCGATTAATACTCTCATTATAACAATCCCTCCTCGATAAGCTGTGCGGTGTAATCATCAATCGCCTTGTCGGTATTGATCTGCTTAATGGATTCCAACATCTGGTATTCCGATACAGTGATTTCCCTGCTATCGCACTCCCAGTCGGTGTAGGCTTCCATGCCCTCGGTTGCTTCGTGCTGCACTTTCTTGATGTTCTTTCTCTGGATGTAGATGCCGTCAGCCACAAGCTGCAGCTCCTGCGGCTCCTCGGAGCATCTTTCCTTGGTCCATTCCTTCATGGTTCTGCCTCCTTTTGATTTTTGATATTATTTTCTTAAGCCGGCCCACATGGATATAAGGTTTTATCCTGCTCTGGTAACAGTCGTATGTGTCCGTGCAGGTAAACCATCCCATGTACGACAGCATGGCTTCGATGTGTCTGTGAAAGTATCCACGGTTTGCTTCCTTTGACCTCTCCATTTTCTTTGCCAACCGTGTTGCGGATAGCATGATGTTCTTTCTGATCAGCGTCTTGGTTCTGTAAAATATAAAACCCATGAAATCCAGTGCCCTACCTATCTTCCGCTTGCCCTTCTCGTAGTAGAATTTGCATACCTGGTAGTTGTGCTTCAGCTTTAATCTGAAACGCTGACCGAGCATCTTCCTTATCTCCACGATGGCTCTCTGGAGGACTTTCTTGCTGCTTGCGAATATGACGATATCGTCCATGTACCTTTGCAGCTTTGGCAGACCGAGCACCTCTGTGATCAGTCGGTCGAGTGGTTCTAAGAGGTAATTTGCCAACCACTGGCTGATGTAAAATCCGAGAGGGATTCCTTTATTAAATCCCTGTAGGCATAATCCGATGATGTATAAAAACCAGTCATCCTTGATTCGGATTGCCAGTTCCTTCATCAGAATTTTCAGCCGGATACTATCATAAAAGTGCCGGATATCCATCTTTGCGAAGCACCGTGTTCCCTTCGGGTCATGCAAAAGCCACCGCTCTATCTGTCTCTTTCCGTAGTGTGCTCCACGCTTTGGGAACGAACCGCAGGAGTATGGATAGGCTGTGGCTGTGATGATTGGCTCTAATACCAGAACGATGATGTGGTGCAGCCATTGTTCATGAATTTCCGGCATATAAATTTTTCGTCTTTTCCCATGTTCGAAGATGATCTTCGGGGTTCTTTTCTTTGGCTTGTATGCCAGTTCCGGGTGTGGGACGTCCACTCCCTCCGGCTTTGTGTTTAGGATCATGTCGTACATTTTCTGCACCTCATTATCGAGGTGTGCGTCTATGTACTGGATCTCTTTTCTCTTGGTTTTTCCTTTGCGTAATTTCTTATATGCTTTCCGAATGACATCATCCTTCAGCATTTGTTGATACAGATATTTGTACTCTTTGTGACCGTGTTTCGGTTCATTACGCAGATGGATTTCTGTGTGTGTTTTTCGCATTCTGCTGAGTACTCCTATAAGATATTTTTTCTTCTATCTCCTACGCACGGCAGGTGCGACCGCTTTACCGTGCGTCCTGTGTCGGACTCATTTCCACTCATCTTCCCAGTAATGGTGAGTAAACCTTGTTTCAAAGGTCAGCGGTGTAGGAAGCAGGACTGCTTTGGGTTGTTATTCCGTTTAAGATAGAATAAGGCGGCCCCGATGTTCCAGTTGGCATTCCCGGCAGTGTTGTTCACATTCAAGTAGCGCAAACCATCATTCGTACCGTTGTTGCAATTACCGAACCGAAGGGCGACCGCCCGAGGTGACGCAGTCCTGCGCCCCTGTTATTCTTCCTTACGCTATTAAAATCCGATTTTGTTCCACTGGGGGAATTCTGCTAACGCAGACCCCCAGACCCCCTATCACGGTGTCTTG